>Ga0307380_10001138_pt1 | contig 39870 bp, 32 predicted proteins | sample UN3MG_FD_202239 | JGI IMG/M metagenome (GOLD analysis project Ga0307380, IMG submission 202239) | Soil microbial communities from Risofladan, Vaasa, Finland - UN-3 | ecosystem: Environmental > Terrestrial > Soil > Coastal area > Acid sulfate soil | place: Finland: Risofladan, Vaasa | collected...
CCGAAGTGAAGTTTTGCCGTGATGAACGCTTAGCGTCCGAGCAGACAACGATAGCTGTTACGGAACCGTAAGCATCGATAACTCATTACACAGCCAAAGGTTGTTTGAAAAAAAAAGATGAAAAAAAAAGAAAACATATTACTTGACGGCAGGCAGCCTTTCATGAATAGGATGCGGGCAAAACCATACCTTTCGCTGATAGAGTTCTCTGGGCGATTTTCTGCAATCTTAGCCTATCCCAAGAGCAACCTTCAACCTTCTTAGTGGCGCACGTCTGAAATTGCGCTTTTGCCCCCTGGATAATTCATCCCAATGCCATCTTCTAAGATGTGCGCAAATCTCTTCAAGAGATAGCGAGCGCGTCTCAAAGTGGGGAACGGTTTGGTACCGCTTATTAACCAGTGGCAGGTATCGTTTAGGATGAAGATAGGGCTGGTTCCAAGAAAAGTTTTCTGGCAGACATCCCTCTTTTCGCCCAATATCTTCAAGTTCCGTTCCTGGAAAAATGAGTGGCGATTGACCAATAAGCTCTCCTGCCTGCCAAGATTTTCCGAATAACGCCCGAATGGTTTTGAGAAAATCTACAGTTTGGTCGATGGTTTCGGTTGTTTCACCCGGTAGGCCAATGATAAGGAAAATGCCGATTTTATCAAAATGTACCTTGCTGACAGTCTCCATTGCTTCAGCGATCTGTTCAACAGTAAGATTCTTTTTTGAGGCATTGAGCACTTTGTTTGTGCCGGTTTCAATTCCAAAGGAAATGCACTTGCATCCGGCTTTTCGCATAAGTTTAAGTACCTCAGAGTCCAACTGTTTTGCACGCGCGGTACACAACCAATTGAATTTTGTATTCCTTTTAAGAAGCTCATCACATAAACTCACCGCATGTTTTTTGCTAGTTAGAAAGTCATCGTCATAGATATGCAGATCATTGATGCCAAAAGAGCTATGGAGCCATTCAAGCTGGTCAACGGCTAAAGCCGGATCAAGAAAACGCATTTTCTTGTTCAGACTATTGGCACAGAACACACATTGCTGTGGACAACCTCGCGTGGTCATTACTCCAGCTGTTTCTGCGGAGTCATCGGAAACCGTTGACAAGCTGTATTGTCCCAAAGAGAACAGGTCCCATGCGGGACGAGGTAAGGAATTTATTTCACTCATTAGCTCTCGCAGTTTATTTCGTACTATCTGGTTTTTATCGTCACGAAAAACGAGGCCGGGAATTTTTGCGAGAGCGTCACGGTCAGGTAGATGTTCGAGAAGTTCCAAAAATGTTTGCTCACCTTCGCCTACAACAACGGCGTCGATCTCAGGCACGCAGCGTAAGGCATCTTCTGCTGAATGGGAAAAATGAGATCCTCCCACAACAATGAATGCATTTGGTGTTGCTTGACGGATTTCACGAATAGACGCTATCCCAGCCAATCGGTCAATTGTAACAGTGCTTGTACCCACAACGTCAGGATTTTCCGTTGCAACCTTACGAGCAATGTCTGTTGGATTGCCAAGGAAGACTCCTTCCACACCTGTAACATTGTGTCCAGCATCACGTGCTACAGCTGCAAGATATGCTAAACCTAAAGGTGCAAGTGCTTTATGTGTTGGCTTGCAGTTAAAACGAGGACTGGTCACTAGACAAACATTCATACTATATATCTCCACATAGTAACAGCTTCCATTACTTTACATCTTGTACCTCAAATGCTTTGGTTCATTTCCTATTAAAAAAACCAGTTCCGATAGCTATCATCCACCACAATAAAGGGTAGTGTCAAGAATCTTTCGCACATTTTGTCATAAGTATTCTCTGGTACCATCTGTGGAGCCGTCATCGACTATGACTACCTCGAAGTCTTGGTATTCTTCCTTGCTCAATCGGTTCATGTCGATATTTTTTAGCAGGATAATATTGCTACCTCTGTTATGATGAAGTGCGTCGCTATGGTGATTGGGTAAATCGTTCTGTCAGATCTTCGTACCCTTGATCCGATTCTGGATAATATCACTCCAGCAGGCTATTCCACCTATGTAGTCATCTCTCGTAGCAATGGCTTGGAAAGACAGTTCTTTCTCCAAAAACAAACGGACATCCATGTATTTTTGTTTCGGATTGGCATCATGCCAACAAATCACTCCACACTCGCCAATGATTTTTCTAACCAGTTCCGTATCTTGCAAAACTCCTTCATAGGAGTGATCCCCGTCGATGAACACCAAATCAAAATGACCATAGTTTTCCGACAGATCGTTTGCTCTTAGTTTGTGTGAGTTGCCAATAAGCTGAGTGAATCGAGATCGTCTGCTTTGGTGGACACTGGACCCAATCTGTTTCTTCGACAACCCGGAATTGTTGAGCTTTTTTCTCAATATATTCCATTTGCGATTCACATAGGCAATTGAAACTATTCTACACTCCGGAAGTAATTGAAGGAAGAAATCCGAAGTGACTCCCAAATATGTTCCAATCTCGAAAATAAGCTGAGGTTTCCTGTAGAAACACACGGCAGCTAAAGCCTCATAGTCTTTTTGATGGGTCATCCCATTGGCTCTGGCGGCCGCTTCTGAGGCAAGCCGCTGCCCCAAAAGACGGTCTGAGTTATCGAGAGCAAAAAAATCAAAGAATGAATCAACTCGATTGAGCATTGTTTATTTGCCTCCTGTTATTAGTCTTTGTAATCAGACTATCGTTTATTGACAGATTCCATATGATAAACTTGGCTAAACAACCAAATGTTCCAATTACACGATATTATAAACAACCTTCCTGGAATCAAACAGATTGAAATCTCTTTTTATAAATCTTGCCGTCATAGTCGCTCAAAATTAAGGATTCGAGCGGCGTTTCAGCATCGCTGGTAGCATCATGATTAAACTTTTAGGATTAGGATGGCGTCGAAAAGATTTTATAAGATACTTGCGGGCGATCTGCAATTTTCTTTCCCTGAGTGCGGCGACTGCGACTCGGTATTCTTCCTCGCTCAATCGGTGCATGGCGATCCTTTTTGGTACGACGCTGTCGCCGCCTCTTTCAGAGTAGAAACGCTCAAGGACCTTCAATTCGACGATGCGATTCTCGGTAGAGAGAGCGGAAAGGTTTCCCGTATGACGGCGTCTTTTAAATGTGGGTTCTGTCAACGCGATAAATCGATATTTCAGTGACAGCCGAAGCCATAGGTCATAATCGGAACAGACCGGCAGGGAAGTATCGAAGCCGTTGGCTATTTCCAGCACCTTTTTTGGAAACATTGAACCGCATGAGTAGACGAAAATATTCTGAAAAAGATATTTTGTTATATGACCGCTGTACAACCTGCTTTTGAACCTGCCATAGACATGTCCGTTTTGGTCTATTCGAAGATATGGGCTGTAGACTATGACCTCTTCGTCCTCGGCTTCCATTACGTTCATCATCCTGTCAACAGCATCATGCATGAGAAGGTCGTCAGAATCAATAAAAGTGATAAATTCGCCCTGTGCGAGTTTTACCATCTTGTTTCTTGCAGCAGCGTCACCGCTGTTTTTTTGCCAGCAATACCTAATAGGGTGATCAATGTCCTTTAGCATTTGTTCTGTGCCGTCGGTCGAGCCGTCGTCTACTATGACTACCTCGTAGTTTTTATACGTTTGAGCAAATACACTCTCAAGCGTTTCTTTGAGATAGTCTTTTCTATTATAAGTAGGAATACAAATACTAACTTTTGCGGCCATTATTAACTCCACAATCCAAAAATATCAAAGCCCAGTTATTTGGAATTGTACGCCCCGGCGAGTAAGTTCATCCTGTAAGTCTGTTAGAGTGTGACCGGATAATATCATTTTTCACCTCAAAATCCCAATCAGGGTGGAATCCCAAAACAAGGGCCTTCAGTTCATCCAACGTCGGATAATCATTTTCACCGGTAAAACAGCGTGCATCATCAATGAGATTGTTTTTTTGCCTTTTCAGCGAGAGTATGATCCAGCTCAATTGAGTATATAACTTCGAATTTGTTCAGCATCGCATAAACCATGTGGCCTGTATAAGTGCCGATCTCGATAAATATCGGCGGGGTAAAGCGCTCCGCGTATTCACCTACTACCTGCTGCTTTCCAAAATTGGGCATTGGCAAGGCAGCCCCACTTTCCTGCCACTGAAGGTACTTGTTCTTAAACCTGTTTTCTCTTCTGTGCCTGGCAAGCACCCCAAGGAAAGTGTACTGTTCGACATAATTTTTAATTAACTGTTTATTGATTTTCATTTTAGTTTTGGTCGTTCTGTTGTTTATTCACTTTTCTTATTCCAAACAGGTAGCGGTTTGTCGGATATTACAGATGGCAGCTTATACACTATGTGCTTAAAATTCTTGAATTTCCTCAAGAGCTTCATAACCTTTACACCTCAAGCTACCGGCTTTTTGTGAGTTTAAAGTATTGTTGACCGACTGTTAATATTTTGGGTTTAAATTTTTCTATTGCTTCAAGGTCGAACCTGTAGCCTTGCTTATACTTTCCATTCAATGTTTCTACCGTGTGCTTGTTCGAACCATCCACAGGGTTGGCTGTAGAGGTATTAACTCTGTTTACCTGAATGGCACTGGCGCAGAGTTTTTGAAAAAAGAGATAACTTGCAAATTTATGTTTATGGTTTTTGCACCAGCGGCAGCAATAGCCCTCCAGGGAATTGGGATCATGAAACGTTTCCAGCGAAATAAGGAAATCTTTCATTGACAATATTTTTCTCAAAAAGTTAACACGCAATGATTCTTTTGGAAATATCTTTTTTAGCAAAGGTCGTTCTCTACCCACATAGGATAATATATTTTTAACTAAAGCGGTTTTGTACACCGTGCTGTTAAGTTCAAAAGGATATTTAGCATGTCTGTTCTGCGCATTTTTCCAGTTTACTTTGTAAACGCCTTGTCCAGCCACGGTGATTTCATTTGCATTATCGCCCCCATCTCCCAGGCTTTCAATGCTGAATTTCAAAGTGAATCCAAAGATGTCACTTTGGAATCTTTCAAAGGTCTCATCGATAACAGCAAAATCCACCGAATCATAGTATACAACATCGTCTGTGCCGAACAGGATATACTTGGTATCTATGTGCTCAAGAAGCTTCAAAAAATCGTCGTGAAAATTCTGCTCTCTTATAACAATACAATTCGAGAATTTCTTAAACAACTCCGAGTATTGCTCATCAAACAGCTCGACCTTATATATGACATATGTATTCAGAAGATTTTCCGGAATATGCCGGTACAGACTCTCAAGATATGCCTCAAGCTGCAAAGGCCGATTTTTTGTAAAAACAATATTGCTGATTTTTTCTAACACTTAGGCACTTTCGTTTTCTGATGTTTAAGAGATCCTGCGCTTTAGAGACTTAGGTACTACAGGATAGCCGACAAACGATAAAAGGAGAGATTGCAAATACGCAATTTTATAAGGATAGGTTATTACAGCTTTCAGAAAATATTTTCTGGCTTTTGAAAAATCCTTTTGACAGGATGCATAGGAGCCAATTCTAAATAAGAACTTGGCCTTGATCCTGCCTGGAAGATCATTTTCATACTTTTCCAGAATATCCTTTCCAAATAAAGCAAAATCTTTCAGCCATCCCGGGCCATCCTGTTGAATGGAATTACTTCCATGTATCCTGTATTTAACCAAAGGCTCTGGCAAAAAGTAGTAATTGTATTGTTTCGCCAAATCGAGCGAGAACTTCCAGTCACTCAAATATTTATAATTTTCGTCGTATCCAATACCCTGAAGATTGGCTCGTTTAAGAATAATGCTCGATCCACTTACAAAGTTGCTCTCTAACAGTTCTTTGAAGATGTTTCCGCTTCTTTTCTTTAGTGAGACACCGCGTTTTTGGGCGGTGATATTTTCGACGGCATTGCTATTGGCATCGATCACTAAATTATCGGCGCAGACTACGAGGTCTTCATTCTCTTCGAGCACTTTGAGTTGTTTTTCAAGTTTATCGCAAATCCAAATATCGTCTGATGCAACAATGGCTATAAACCGGCCCGAGGCATGTTCTATACCATCGTTTACTGTCTTAGCAATGCCTTTGTTTTGGGCATGAAAAATCGTTCGAATCCTGCTGTCTTTTTCTTGGTAAGCCTTGATTATTTCTGGGGAACTATCCTTTGAGGCATCATCAACTATAATCAATTCTAAGTCCTTTTCACTCTGGTTTAAGACACTCTCAATTGCCTCGGAGATATGTTTTTCGTGGTTATAGGACGGCATTATGACGCTCGCTAAAGGCATTTATTGACCTCCTTTGTAATTTTCGAAATTTCCTGGCCGGTCAGGTATGCGTGTATTGGCAACGAAAGTATTTCATTACATATCTTTTCTGTAACAGGCAAAGATACATTGAATCCTAAATCAACGTAAGCGTTTTGTTTGTGAGCAGGAATGGGGTAATGTATCAACGTAGCTATGCCGTTTTCCTCCAAAGACTTCTGTAAATTATCTCTATCGTGACATCTGATAACAAATTGATGATAGATATGTTTGTATCCTTCCGGTTCGAACGGCAAAATGATTTTATCTTCCTTTATATTGTTTAAATATACTTTAGCAGTTTTTCTTCTTCTTTCATTCCATTCGTCCAGATGCTTTAATTTCACCCTGAGAATAGCCGCTTGAATTTCATCGAGCCTGGAATTAAAGCCCTTTATTTCATTATAATATTTTTCTCTTGAGCCGTAATTCCTTAATAACATCACCCTCTGAGCTATTTCCTTATCGTTTGTAACAACAGCACCTCCGTCCCCATATGCACCAAGATTCTTTGCGGGATAAAAGCTGAATCCGGCCGCAGTACCCAGGCCTCCACATTTTTTCCCTTTGTATTCTGCTCCGTGTGCCTGAGCAGCATCCTCAATGACAAACAAGCCATGTCTTTCGGCAATTTCATTTATCGGGTCCATATCCGAGGACAGCCCGTATAAATGTACGGGCATTATTGCCTTGCTCCTTTTAGTTATCGCATCCTCAATTAGCTCCGGATTAATATTATATGTATTCTCCTGAGGTTCTATCAAAACCGGCTTTGCTCCTGCATAGGAAATTGCCAGCAGGGTTGCGATATAAGTATTAGCAGGAACAATTACTTCATCCCCAGCGCCAATATTTAAAGCTCTCAGAATTAGGTGCAGAGCATCCAATCCGTTTCCAACGCCAACACAGTATTTTACTCCCAAATAGTCCGCAAATTCATTCTCGAATCGTGTCAGCTCTTCTCCTAAAATAAACCGTCCACTTTCCAGCACCATTCTAATAACTTCGTTTATTTCCTTTGAAAGCTGTTGATATTCCCCTTTGAAATCGACGAGCTTGATCATAAAATTATTAACCTTATCCTGTATATCTGTGGTATGATCTGTATTTCTCGCGTGAATTTCTCCCACGTTAGATGTTGAGCTCTGTGAGTTTTATCAATCTATTTTCACCACAACTCCGTCTTTGAGCTCGTAAACCTTTCCACAAGCACAATTAGCCTTTGAATCCTTAAAAATCAGGTTCTCACTGCACTGACAAACATAACCTTGGATTTTTGCAGGAGCCCCATAGACGAGAGCATAGTCAGGTACATCTTTGCTTGCAACAGTTCCGGCACCAATAAGAGCCCATTTTCCTATTGTAATCCCGCATATAATAGTGGCATTCGCTCCAATGCTTGCTCCATTTTTAATATAAGTTTGTGTGAATTCCTGATGATACTGCTTGCTTCGTGGGCGCTTATCATTAGTGAAAGTTGCACTTGGTCCTATGAACACATCATTTTCTATTCTAATACCGTCCCATAGATAAACTCCACTTTTTACTGTTGCATTGTCTCCGATGACCACGTCTGTCTCGATAAATGTATGATCGCAAATATTACCGTTTCTACCAATTCTTGCTCCTTCAAGAATATGTGCGAATGCCCATATCCTTGTTCCCTCGCCAATGTCCTTTGTCTCTACTATAGCGTTTGGATGAATAAAGACGCCTTCTAAATCTTTAATCTGAGTCATTGCAGCTATGCCCTTTCATAATCTTCCCGAAAGTCTCATAATCTCTTATATAGTCATCTTCCTCGTAAAACTCGGAGGCTAATACTAAACAAACCGAACCGGAGGAGAAATTGTCTAATTCACGCCATACCATCGAGGGGATGTACAAGCCGTAATAGGACCTGTTGAGATGAAACCTTTTTCTTTCAATACCATCGTCCAAAATAACATCAAAACTTCCCATTGCGGCAATTATAAATTGCTCCAGATGTTTATGAGCATGGCCGCCTCTTGTCGCGCCCCCAGGAACATCGTATAGATAATAGACCCTTTTGATTTCGAACGGTATATGTCTACTTGCCTCAATGAAGGTTAGATTGCCCCTGGCGTCCAATATCTTGGGCAGGTCTACCATTTTACATTTTGAGAGGTTCATGCGAATTCCCTTTTTAAAGTTTCCTGAGTCCATTTATGGAGAATAATAGCTGCTGTGAACAACAAAACGTTCAGCATCGTTAGGGCCGTAATCAACGACGACTTTCAAGTCCGGCTCAGTCTGGGCCAAAACGGAAGAAATGGCCTCTTTGACCATGACGCTGCGGTTATAAGTCGGAATTATTACGCTCACTCTTGGTACACTACCCTCCCGCATTGCTTCTCGTGCAGGCTTCAAACTCATTTAAGTAGAGATTCTTGAGCTTTTCTCTGACTACGTCATGCGAGTAAAATTGTCGAATTCTATCTCTCGCTTTTTCAGCATATTTTTCGAGCTTCTCCTTGGGCGCTCCCCCCATGTCGATCATAGCCTTGGCGAGGGCTTCTGAATCTTTTGCTGGGACCAGAATCCCAACGTCATCGCTACTAATGATTTCTGTGATCCCTCCTACTCTTGTAGCAATACAAGGAATCCCAGCCGCCATTGCCTCCAGAATAACCAACGGCATGCCCTCAGCAACTGAGGAAAGCACAAATATGTCCATCCCCTTCAGCAACTGCTCAATGTTATCTCTGTGTCCAAGAAAATGTATTGCATCGCTGCACGACATATTCGACGCTTGCTCCTCAAGTTCTGCTCTGCATCGGCCATCACCAAGCAAAACAAGGTGGGCAGATGGCTTTTGCTCTTTTACCTCTCGGAATGCTTCAATCAAGTATGATAGCCCCTTGGTAGGAGCGAGTCGTGCTATTGTGCCAAACACAAATACATCGGGTGGTAGTCCTAACATCTGCTTTACGTCTGCCTTGGCAATTAACACTTCATCGAAACGCTCAAAGTCAACCGAATTTTCCAAGGCAATCACCTTTTCAGGACAGACAGATGGATTATCTTTCAGCACATTATCCCGCACGTTTTTGGCGCAGCCGATAATTCTATTAAATCTTTTGAATAAGAAGAAATTAAGTAATTTTCTTCCGATATTTTTTGTTCGACTCAATCCGTGTACGTGCGATAAAACCACGGGCGTTTTCGCAAATATTCCTGCAAGAGCACCATACAAGCTAGGCTTGTGGCGATGACAATGAAGTATGTCAATATTATTTTCTTTAAGAATTTTAACCAGCCTGAATAATATAGAAAAACGGAATGCGTTGATCAACTCTATATTGGAAAGGTAGAAGACCTTATATCCTGCTTCTTTTATCAGATTCTTCTCGACGCCATAGCTGCTTAGATAAATAAATATTAAGTTAAAACGTTCTTTATCCAATCCCAGCACCAGTTCGTTAAACCAAATGCCTGCAATGTTGTATTTAGGCCAGAGCAAAGCTAAGTTTATCTTCTTTTTTTCCAAAAAACGGACTCCAAAACGACTCTTGAATCACCATTTTATTACTATGTGACGGTTTTTCCTCTGGTTAGGCGGTTTCCGTACATCGATTCATAATACTTCTGATAGTCGCCGGAGACGACATTGCTAAGCCAGTCCTGACTCTGAAGGTACCAGTCTATGGTTTTATTAATACCTTCCTCGAAACTTATCGATGGCTGCCAGTTAAGCTCATTATTTATCTTGCTTGCATCAATGGCGTATCGCCTGTCGTGTCCCGGTCTATCGGTCACGTGCTTGATGAGTGATTTCGGCTTACCCAGGCGATTGAGTATCATGTGAATCACTTCCAGATTCGCCTTTTCGTTACAGCCGCCGATGTTATAAATTTCACCTGGGGGAGCTTGTTGTAGAACCTGCCATATAGCAGTGCAATGGTCATAGACATACAGCCAATCCCGCACATATAAGCCGTCGCCATAAACGGGCAGTTCTTTATCGTTGATAGCGTTGTTAATCATAAGAGGAATTAATTTTTCCGGGAACTGATATGGGCCATAGTTGTTTGAACATCTGGTGATATTATATTTTACGCCCCAGGTATGGCCGAACGCCTTTACCAGATGGTCTGCTGCGGCTTTACTGGCCGAGTACGGTGAATTCGGACTCAGCGGTGTCTGTTCGGTGAATGTGCCTTCTGCACCGAGTTCCCCGTAGACTTCATCCGTAGAAATTTGAATGAACCTCTCTAAGTTTTTTCCGCGGGTGGCTTCGAGCAGGGTTAATGTGCCGGTGATATTGGTCTCTATGAAGACCTTGGGTTCGTTGATGGAGCGATCCACGTGGCTTTCGGCAGCGAAATTAACGATTGCATCGATTTGGTATTCATCGATGATTTTTTCAACCAGGACACAATCGCATATATCGCCTTTTATGAATTTGTGGTTCTGGTGTTCCAGGAACTCAGCGAGGTTCTCAAGATTGCCGGCATAGGTGAGCTTATCGAGATTGACTATAAAGCAGTCGGGATGCTCAGAAAGCACCGTTCGCACAAAATTGCTTCCAATAAATCCTGCACCACCCGTAACTAAAATTTTCTTCATATCTGCCCCAAAAAATGTTCCAACGGAACCTGCCAGTTTTTAATTGGCTCATCAAACAAACTCATAATTTTACCACAATCGAAACGGCTATTCAATGGTCTTGCAGCAGGGCTTGGGAAATCGCTGGTTTTGCAGGGTAGCGGATCGACCTTTATCGAGAGCTTGTCAAATATGAACTTTGCCATTTCGTACCGGCTGACGTAGCCTGCACTGGCAAAATGAAATATGCCCTCTGGCTGTTTAGGCAGTAGTTTGCAAATTACTTTAGCAACTTCAGTCGTAGCTGTAGGTGAGCCAAACTGGTCATCAACAACCTTCGGAGATTTGTTGGTTTTTACACGTTGGATTATTTTAGTTACAAAGTTGTTGCCGGCAGAGCCATAAGTCCACTCCACCCGGATTATGCAATACCTGCAGCCGCTCCGGGCCAGGAGTTGCTCCCCTGCCAGCTTGGTTTTGCCGTATGTGTTGATGGGATTTGGGGGGTCGATTTCGACATAGGGTTTATTGGACCGGCCGTCAAAAACGAAATCGGTACTGATGTGCAGGACCCATTTATCAGATTCTCGTGCGAACGCACCCAGCCGCCCTACTGCTTCTGCGTTGACCTGGAATGCTAATTCGGCTTGGCTTTCGGCGCCGTCGACATTTGTATAGGCGGCACAATTGACAATCACCGGAACATCGGAAACAACCTGCTGTAATTGGTTGGTATTGGTGATATCAAACTCCGGCAGGTCGAGGATAATTGTATTAAGCCCCTGTTGTCGGCAAGACGAGGCTAAGTCAGAGCCAAGCATACCTCTGCCGCCCAAAATGGCAATTCTGGTATCATTAGTTACCATCAAAGCCTCCGGAAATGCGGCAATTTGTCGGGTGAAAGGTCTTTAAGTCTGGGATAGTTTGAGTCTTTCGGTGATAAAAGAGGCTCCTTTGTCGGCCAGTCGATGTTAATATCGGGATCATTGAAGATGATGCCACCTTCAGTAGCCGGATTATAGAAATCAGTGCACTTATATGAGAAAACAGCCATCTCGCTTGTAACACAAAATCCATGAGCGAAGCCCGGCGGAATATACAACTGCCTGTGATTAGTATCGGAAAGTACATCACTGATCCACTGACCAAAAGTCGGAGAACCTACGCGTATATCAACAGCAACATCCACAACCTCACCTGATAAAACCTGGACCAATTTACCTTGTGATTGGGGGTATTGAAAATGTAAGCCCCGTAGAATCCCTTTTTTGGAAAATGAGACATTATCCTGCACAAAGGGGCCCTGGATACCGGCATTCTCGTAACGTGTGCTATTCCATGTCTCTAAAAAGAATCCTCTCTCATCAGAGAACACATCGAGCTCTAATATGAGCACACCCGGTAGTTTAGTCTCTATGGTATTCACAGAGGCGGCTCCTTTATAACAAGTTCATTGGCTCTGTTAAGTGATTCGAATGTTCCGGCGTCCGTCCACCAGCCGTCGAGAATGTCATAAGCCAGCCGGCCTTGTGCTATATAAGCATCGTTAACATGAGTGATTTCAAGCTCGTCACGAGCCGACGGTTTAAGCGTTCGTATTATGTCAAAAACTGAAGCATCAAAAAAATATATGCCGGTTACAGCGTAATCAGACTTAGGTTTTTCAGGCTTTTCCTCGATGCCCATAATCTTGCCGTCAGAGAGTTCCGCCACCCCGAAGCGATGTGGTTTTTGCACCTGCTTGAGAAGTATTCTTGCGCCGTTTTCCTGAGCGATAAATTTGTCGGCATAGCTTTTTAGATTTGCCTGGAAGATATTGTCGCCGAGAATAACAGTCAGAAGTTGGCCGTGTACGAAATTTTCGGCTAATGCCAGGGCCTGTGCGATTCCACCTGCCTGATCCTGGACCTTGTATGTGAATCGGCAGCCGAAGTCTTTTCCGGAACCCAGCAGGCTGACAACATCACCCATGTGCTCGACGCCGGTTACAATCAGGATTTCCACAATGCCGATAGCTGTCAGTTTTTCAATAGGGTAAAAAATCATTGGTTTTTGTCCTATTGGAAGCAAGTGTTTATTTGTAACCTTTGTCAGCGGCATAAGTCGTGAACCTGTGCCGCCGGCAAGGACGATGCCTCTTAAGTCCATGTTTATCTCCTTGCGAGTTTCATGCACTATAAATTATATGTTCTACAAACACTGATATCAACTTTGGCCTATAGAATAAAGAACTTCCCTAATATTCTCAAGTTATTGCTTTTGTTGCTCCCGTGGTGAAACCTCCATCAACCAATATTATCTGGCCTGTAATATATTCAGAAGCATCCGAGGCTAAAAAGACAACCGTTCCGTCAAGGTCATTTGGGTGACCTACTCGATTTAGAGGGATGCGGCTGTTGATATAATCTAACCATTCTTTATTCTCATATAAGACTGCGTTTTGTGCTGTTTTGAACCAGCCGGGAGCCAGCACATTGACTGTGATCCCGAACTTGCCCCATTCCACGGCCAGACTCCTGGTCATCGACAGGATAGCTCCCCGGCTTGCGGTGTAAGGTGCGATTCCCTCCATGCCGAAAACACAGGTACAAGAACCCATATTTATTATTCTGCCGTATTTTTGCTTTATCATCTCTTTTGCAACTGCCTGAGCACAGAAAAAGCTGCCTTTGAGATTAGTGTCCAGGACAGTGTCCCAATCCTGCATGGAGAAATCTACGCTTGGCTTTCGAATATTCAAGCCGGCGTTGTTAACCAGAATATCAATCTTCCCATATTCTTTTATGGCCTTCTGAACCATATTCTCAATATCGCTCTGCGAGAGCACATCCAGTTCAATAGCCAATGCCTTTTTGCCCAGAGATTCTATTTCCTGCTTGAATTCGGTCAGGCTCGATAATGTCCGGCTGGTAATCACCAAATCAGCTCCGGCTCCGGCAAGTGCCCTGGCGAAGTACTGGCCAAGGCCGCGGCTGGCTCCGGTTACAATTGCCACTTTGCCTGAAAGGTCAAAAATATCCAACATATTCAACTTCCTGAGATTTTATGGTTCCAAAATAATTTTCAGTAACTTTTCCTCAGCCTTAAGCAATCTGTCAAAAGCTCCCGGGCCTTCTTTTAACGGCAAAATATCACTGATTAACAGCTCAACATTAATTTTGCCCGAAGCTACTAATTCTATGCAATCGCGAAATTCACCTGAACTTGCGTATGAACCCGTGAAAGTAAGCTCTCTGGAAACCAGTTCCTGTAGATTAAACTCGGCTTTTTTTTCCAGATTACCAATTGCAACGATATATCCGCCCGTCTTTGTTATTGAAATGGCATCACCGAAGGTCTTTGCGTAACCGACGGCCTCACAAGTAACATCGGCCCCCTTGTTTTGTGTTTCCTTAAGAACCGTTGCTTGCAGATCGGACTTCAGAGGATTGATAAGCTTATCCGCCCCCAGCTTCTTTGCGATATCAAGCCGAGATTCATCGATATCGGCGACAATAATCTTTTCTGCTCCTCTGAGCCTGCAGGCCTGCAAAATGAAAAGACCTATTGTCCCTGCTCCGATGACTACAACCGTATCGTCAGTCGATATGGGTGCCCTGTTGGCGGCGTGGGTACCTATCGATGCAGGCTCCAAAAGAGCTGAATTAACGAATGACAGGTGGTCCGGAATCTTCGAGACGATCCACCACGGTACCGCAACATACTCGGCAAATGCGCCATGTCTCCTCGATCCCGGGATGGAGACGCCTAAGACTTGCCGCTTTTCACAGCGGTTAAAGTAACCTTTACGGCAGGCATCACATTTGTTGCAATAGACGGTTGAATCAAAGCAGACCCTGTCGCCCTTTCCAAAACCACTCACATTTTTGCCGACCTCCTCGACAATGCCGGCCGCCTCGTGGCCCATAATCAAAGGGGGAATTCTCCTGCCGGTCTTACCTGTGAAGCCGTGGACGTCCGAGCCGCAAATCCCACAGGACTTGACACGGATCAGCACGTCATCATCGGCGACCACCGGGTCGGGGAAATCCGAATATTCAAAAATATATGGTTTTGTGTAAACTAAAGCCTTCATTAAAATCCTCTGTTGGATAAGATTAAAAAATAGACAGAAATACGAAAAACTCGGCCCGATTATAACTTGGCGTCAAAAGTCTGTCCACCTATTTTGAAGCCGTTAGTCACGTCAACTTTTTAATACTGAAAAAAAAAGGCTTTTCGATGTCATAAGGCAATCTTATAATAAATACTGCAAGGCAAATTCTATGTAGTTATTTTAAGGAGTATTATCATGGCAAAGACAATTACAAGGCGCCAGTTTTTAGCTCAATCTGCAGGATTCACCGCGCTGGCGGCTATTTGCCCCGGATGCCATTTCAGTGATTCTCGGGATGTGCAACAGCCCAATATTGTTCTTATTATGGCCGACGATCTGGGATATCGTGATGTGGGATGTTATGGATGCAACGATATTCACACGCCGGCTATGGACAACCTGGCATCTGAGGGAGTCAAATTTACTACCTTTTATGCCAATGCTCCCGAATGCACCCCAACCAGAACCGCCCTGTTGACGGGCCGTTATCAACATCGTGTTGGTGGCCTTGAATGTGCCCTCGGTATAGGTAATGTGGGTCGCTATGATGATGCGGTAAGGTTGCGCCAGTCGAACGCGCTCGGCCTTCCTGTGCAAGAGACAACAATTGCCCGCATGCTCAAAGATGCAGGCTATGCAACAGCAATCTGCGGCAAGTGGCATCTCGGATATGAGCCGAAATTCTTTCCTCTCAGGCATGGTTTCGATTTCTGGTTTGGGCCGGTTGGTGGAGCCGTTGATTATTTCCACCACTGCGAATATACAGGTCAACCAGCCCTTTATCTAAATGACAAGCCCATTAAGCGTGAAGGTTACCTCACAGACCTGATTACCGATGAGGCGGTTAAATTCATTGAACGTCGAAAGGATTCACCCTTCTTCCTGTATGTTGCATACAATGCTCCCCATGCGCCCTATCAAGGACCCGATGATAAGAAGCCTGAACCTGTTCCGCAAACTGACTATAACAAAGGCTCTCGAGCAACTTACGCCGCTATGGTCGAGCGTATGGATGAGGGTATCGGGAAGATATTAAAGACGTTAGAGCAGAAAAAAGTTGCGGATAACACCCTGGTCATCTTTATGAGCGATAACGGTGCCAACAAGACCGGTGATAATTTGCCTTTCTCCGGTTATAAAGGCAATCTTTTTGAGGGTGGCATAAGAGTCCCGTGCATTGTAAAATGGCCTGGCGTGTTTTCTAAGGGTATGGTATCGAACCAACCCTGTATGACAATGGATTTTTCCAGATCTATTGTCAGGGCGGCAGGTGCCAGACCACGCGAAAATCGCACATTCGACGGGATAGATATTTTAGAGGCGATAGAAAACAATCAGCCTGTTCAGAAACGCACACTTTTCTGGCGGGCTCGAAGAGGAGAACGGACCAGGAAAGCTGTGCGGGACGGCTCTTTGAAATATATCTTGTCGCAGGAAGGTGACAATTTTGAGGAATATCTTTTCGACCTCGAACGAGACCCTGCTGAAAAGAATAACCTCATTAGTAGGCGACAAGAAGATGTGCAAAAATTAAAAACGCTGTTAAAGAACTGGGAAGAACAAGTAAAGCATAAACGCTAATTGTTTATTGGATCAAATTTGATAATAATGGGGGCACTTTCGGAGATCAGAAATGAACGAAAATCAGGAAAAAACGACAAGGCGAAGGTTTTTAATGAAATCGACCGCGTCGGCAGCGGCGGTGACGTTGGGACTAAATGTTATAGGTGCTCCAGTAATTCGGACTGCACGCGGCGCTAATGACAAAATTCGAGTGGGCTTTATCGGCGTGGGTAACCGCGGGACACAGCTTCTCAATGGCTTTCTGAAACAGGATGATGTCGATGTTGCGGCCCTTTGTGATGTGTACGAGCCGTATCTGATGAGGGACTATTCTAAGGTGGACAAAAAGCTTAAAGAATCTTTGGGCAGCAGGGTTCCGAAAATGACAGAAAAACTGGGCAGTAACGTAGCACGGTACAAGGATTTTCGGCGCCTGCTTGACCGCAAAGACATCGATGCAGTTGTTATCGCTTCGCCCGATCATTGGCACGCTGTCCAGGCCATAATGGCCTGTCAGGCCGAGAAAGATGTCTATGTGGAGAAGCCTTTGTCGGTTACCGTCGTCGAAGGCCGAAAGATGGTCGAAGCGGCAAAACGCTACAATCGCGTCGTGCAGGTCGGCCTCCATCGGCGCTCATCGAAAGAATACATGCAGGCAGTTGGGGACATCCAGGCGGGCAAGATCGGCAAGGTCACGGTTGGCCGGGCCTATCGCATCAGCAACATGCATCCAAACGGGATAGGCAGGTGTCCCGACACGACTCCGCCTGAAGGGCTGGATTGGGACATGTGGCTCGGTCCTCGACCAAAACGTTCTTACAAAGATAATCTTGTCTTGTACAAATTCCGCTGGTGGAAGTCCTATTCATCCCAGATGGCTAACTGGGGCGTGCACTATTGTGACGCGATGCGATGGGTATTGGGAGAAGAGGCGCCCGTGTCGATATCGGCGCATGGCGGGCGTTTTGCCGTTGACGATGATCGAACCATCCCGGATACGATGGAGGTGATTTTCGAGCTGGCTTCGGGGATTCTGTTGATATTCGGCCAATACGAAGCAAGCGGCGGCGATGCTTTAATGGAAGGAGAAATCGAGCTGCGCGGCACACTCGGCAATCTTTATTGCGGGACACGGGATTCGGCTTACAAGATCGTCCCAACACGGGGCGGGCAATTCCAGGACTCCGAGCCGCAAATCGAACCGGCGGAAGCCAAACAAATCGACGGCGATCTTACCGTCCAGCATATTCGTAATTTTGTTGATTGCCTCAAGAGCCGCCGGAAAACCAACTGCGATATGGAAACCGGACACCGCTCTACAACGTTTGCTCACCTTGCGAATATCGCACTGGCAACAAAATCTCGAATTGACTGGGACCCGAAGAGCGAAAGGATTATCAATAATAAAAAAGCTAATAACCTGCTGCACTACAAGTACCGAGAACCCTGGAAATTGGGATAACCTGCGAGCAAGAAGGTGATTTTGCGCATCCTGATAAACAGTCAAAGAAACAACAGCAGAAAAACAGGATAGCATGTTGCAAAAACGAAGAGCCTTTACACTAATAGAACTTCTGGTTGTCATTGCTATCATTGCGATATTGATGACAATTTTGATACCGGCTTTAAATCGTGCAAGGGAGCAGGGCAAACGTGCAGCCTGTCTTAATAATCTCAAGCAGATGGCGCTTGCGTGGATTGTTTATGCCGACGATAACGACGGTAAGATGGTTAACGGCAACACAAGCACCGGCAGCCACAACAAGGACGGCACCTGTTGGGTGTACTGGCCCGGTCGAAGCGCTTCGGAAGAGCGACGAATCAATGGTATCACAACAGGGTTGCTGTATCCTTACTGTCCGAACATCAATCTCTACAAGTGCCCGACCGGCATACGCGGAGAGGTAGTGACGTATGCTGTCGTTGATGCTATGAATGGTTATGATGCAATACCCGGTGCTGATGACCAGATAGTCAAAAACAGGATGCAGATTCGCAGACCGGGCAGTCGTGCTGTCTTTCTCGATGAAGGCCGCTTGAGCCCTGCGAGCTGGACGATATGGTACGATCAGGAACGATGGTGGGACCAGATCACGGCCAGGCATGGTGACGGAACTAACTTTTCTTTCGCAGACGGACACAGTGAATACTGGAAGTGGAAAGATCCGCGTACAATTGAGATTGCCAGGATGGAATACAGCTACTGGCAAGGCACTGCCCGTCATGGTGATCCATCTCGCTCGACGGGCAGTCAGGATTTGCACAAGGTCCAGAAGGCCGTATGGGGAAAACTTGGCTACACTCCGAGTGACTAACCATGTAAAAAATCGCAGCCGAGATGATTTTTGATCTGCACCTCATCAATTATGATAACTCTGTTCAAGTTCTTCGCCTCTTCTGCCGAATTACTGTTCTGCATAACTGTGTCCTTTCTTTGATCAACTGGTTAATAATCGTTTTATTTACCATTGACCAGATAAAGAACTGTTTTTATGTCAATTACGAAAGTGCGAAAAATATCTTACTTTATCTTCATATTTACTCCCTCTTACAAGTATCTTATTCTTATTCTGGATTTCGTAAATGCCAAATCCTGGCTTTATATACTTTGTGTTCTCGGAGTTGTTTCGGATGTCTTATTACTGCCCGAATGTCTGGATAATGGCTTTTTTTGCCTCTGCCACGGCCGGGCTGTAAGGATAATCGTTGCTTAGTTGAGCGTAAATAGATTTGGCTTTTTCCATGTCTTTCATTCCGCACGTGGCCATAACCTGATGGGAAAGAATTTGGGCCCTGTCATAACCGTTCAATTGCAATTCTTCGAGTCTCTCGGTCAAATAAAATGCAACCTGAAATTCTTTCCTTGCCAGATATATATCGAGCTTTATAAGATTTATAGTTGGCGAAATGACCTTCAGAGGATCTTCGGTGATGATTGTTTCAATATTTGCCATTGCATAATCCAGTTGATTCGGGTCATCTTGATTTTCAGCTAAAAGTCTTGCGTGTCTCATTAGCCCTGAATGTTTAATTTCCTGATTTACCTTGTTTGCGGATTGTGAAGATGCATTGAGCTGCTGGATCAACTCAATAGCTGCCTCTGTCTGCCCCAACGCCAGCATCGCCAGGGCTTTTGTCGTTGTCGCCCGACGAATTAAATCATTATTGGTAAGCTTTTGTATCTGAAGTTGATTGAGTATTTTTAAGGTCTCTTGATTTTTTCCGAAATACTTTGTCAAAACTTCCGCCTGATAAATCATAGCTTTTTGGTGAACAGACTTGGCAAAGCTCGATTTTTTCTGAATAAGGCCGAAGAGTTCCAGGGCCTTGTCGTAATTTCTAAGCTCGGTGGAATAAAGGTACTGACCGAAGTCAAAGATGAACTCCGTATTGTCGGATTCCTGCACCAGCCTGGCTAAGCTATCACCCAGAACTGCGGTAGCGAGCTTCTTCCAATCAGGTCGGTCGGCCTCTTCGGCCATAGTAAACAGATTTATAAGGTCATCCGCCGGAGCTTTGTCGAGGTTCCGTTCCTGTATGATTTTATCAAAGAAATCTATATTGCTTGAATCTGTGAGACATTTGTCCCACAAGCCGTGGACATAGACGTCATGGACAGCCTGAGCCAGGAGTTTGTCTTCCAACGATACTCTGAGTTGTACTTTTCGTAGTTCAGGTCGTAAGAAAACGTGATCGATAGTATCCCCTGTTGCGATTGTTCCATCATCAAAAGTCCAGCGGTAAGAATACTTGCTACCCGCTGGTTTGACGGCTTTGAACCGCATCGCAACGAAAGAAGGACCAGTCTGTTCGAGGCGGAAATCGTCGATGGTTGACCATTCAAAACCAGCGTGGACTTTGTTCGGGTCATTGAAACCGCTGGAAGTGGCTTTATATCGACCAACGGGAACGAAATCTCCCCTTGTCATTACCCTTAATTTTTCATTGGGTTTTTTCCATGCGGCTACGGAATACATTCTTCCCCACGGGCTATAGTGATAATATTCCAGTTTATGTATGCCGGGCTGGAGCGACACACTCCCTTGTTTTTCACCTCGAATGCCCCCGGGTATGTCATGTTTTCCCGGCCAGCTCACCACCAGTTTGTCATCGATAATTAAATAAGAATCCCATCGTGAAATCGTGGCAAAGATGTACTTGCCGTTCTTGTTCACCTGGAAAAAACCTTGATAATAATAAAGTCCAAACCCGCTCTCCATCGAAGAATTGTTTTTGTTATATTCCGGCATCCTGTGAATGGGAAACGAATGGTGGATATTGTCGACCAGACTGCGGCCTACCGGTTCATCGATACTATTGAAAGCCTCTATGAATTGTGGCAATCTGTCAGATGGCTGGAAGCCTCTCTTTGTCCATTTTGTTTCGAGTACGAGTCCCGCCTGTCCCTGCCACGGTGAACTCGATTGTCTATACCGGTCTTTGGGCACGAGGTAAACCAGGTAGCTCGGACTGGCTTTGGGGCTCTCAAAAAGTATATCCATCGGTTCACCCTGTTGGACGAACAGAATCCGGCTGTTGACTCTGTCACCGCTGCTGGTGGCCAATATTTCCGGAACGAAATCTTCCAGATTGTACCCGGGTGCATAGATACGCACTAAGGAAACATTTGGGTATTGGCCTCTGAGCATAAATCCGGGATCTATCCACTTGGCCCAGCGATAATATTTGTTATCAGGTGCTTTTGTTACGAGTTTAAGCTGTTTTGTTCGAGCTGGTATTGCAGCATTGATTTCAACCAGGGGCCTTTGCATTGTGAGCGGGCCGGTCCTGAAAAAAAGCCTCTTATCGGCATACAATTCAAAACTGACCGAAGCGTTAGGATCGGCACCATCAATGAATCCGGCTCTTGCGACAAAGTGTGTGAAGTCTTTATGGAGGTTATAAATCATAGGACTGGAGCCAAAAGATGGTAGCAAGTTTTGGTGAAGCCTTCCGTTGATTCGACGCCTCTCATTCCATCTGTTCTTTTCTATCCATTTTTTCACATTTGCTGATTTCTTATCTGGCTCAATGTCCAGAAGCGAAACATTCGGAATGAGTGAGTAGTCATCGTCTTTTTCAATACGAAATCGTATTGCGGCGCCTTTGATGTGCCAGGGAATTGAAGTGCGAGATTCCTGTGACCGGACATTAGTAGAAACCGGCAAAACTATAAAAGTGGAAAGTAGAAAATATCTGATGTATCCGTGGACTTTTGTCATTATATCTTTTGTTCTTCCAATGCGAATCATAATTGTTAAGCTGTTGAAAATGACAGGGTTTATCATTTCTGGTCAGTTGATTTGTCTTGACTTTCCTTTTGCGCCAGGGCTTCAAAATATGCACTGACCATATGATTATATCCCTTGAAGTTTAACGTTTGCATCCTGGAAATCATATTTTGAAGTTTTTTTGCCAAAGCATTATCCGTAGTATACTGCATTGCAACTTGCCTGCCTACCGCACTGTGCGACTTTTTAAGGGAGTCGACGGTCTCGTTGTAAGCACTGTTTATTGCGATCCCATCCGCTCTTTCGATAGATTCTTCCAGTCTTTTCATTGCTTGAATTGAGTTTTCCAATTCAGTGGGCGAAAGATTGTGACGCTTGAGTTGTGCTACTAAATCCTGTGATGCCTGCCTGATATTTTGCTGTGTCTGTAGAGTTTCCTGCATCATTTCCAGAACCTTCGGTGGGAGTTTTCCGCCCATGCCGAACTGTGTAGTGCTGTCGGTAGTTTTGCCAAGGCCGGTCCCTCCAGTTGCTGCCCCAACATCTTGATCTTCAACCTGTCCACTTTCCAGAGGCGTATTGGATACACGTTCCCGCAGACCGTATTCATTTTGCTGGAGGTCCTTGGCAACAGATTCGACAAGTTGTCCATCGGACATGCCGCTTCGACCCGCGCCGCTTCTTCCCTCGATAATATTATCTTCCGGCCTCTGGTCTCCGGTTTTACCCTTGGCGCTGGTGCTGCTTATTGTCCCGTCAGCAACAGGCCCTGCGGTATGGTCCAGGGAATTGAGGTAGCTTCCAATATCTTCAACCTCCGGCCGCATTTCTTCTTCCGAGGTTATTAAATCACCGACCAGGTCTTCCAGTTCCGACGGCAATTCGGCTAGTGGTGCAACCAATTGTTCATCTTCGGGTATTTCCGCAATAAACTGTATGTTGTCGTAAAATCCAAGGGTGGCTTCACAGTTTATCATGAGTTCTTCGGCCATTTCGACTGTTTCGGTTTCCAAACGATGCGCATCTACTCTTTCTTGTTGCATTTCCGCAGCTTCTTCGGCTTTATCGGCTAATTCATCGGCCTGCTCATAGATACTCTTCATCGATTCCACCATTTGGTCGTCACCAAAATCCAGGAGATTCATATTGCTCAGGTCATCAACGATTTTCGCCAGGATTTCGGCAAGTTTCGATTGGTCTATCGCCAAATCTTCCAGTAACTGCTCGTCGTCTTCAGAAAAATCCTCCGGAGGCTGATCAAGAATCTTCTGCCGTTCGTGCGTTATGTCTTTTTGCCGTTTGATGAACTCATCGAGTTCTTTGATGGTATTTTCCAGTGTTTCTTCCGGTGTCGGGCTTAGCGAATCGTCCTTCTCGCCTAAAAGCTCGGCCATGGCCTTCTCTGCTTCAGCCTCGCTTTTTTTGGCTACAATGCCTTTAAGAGCGAGAAGTTCATCAAGCAGGTAAACCTGCTGCTTCTCGACCAATTTGAGTAAATGTGAGCTGGAACTTTCATCAATTTGCTTTGCTGATCCGGTTTCTTCTATTTTCTCCAGAATCCTTGCGTGCTCATTATTCCGTAGCTCGATAAGCCGGACGACAAAACTCGGTTTGGGTTCAATAGATAGATCCCATGCCCGAGTCATATGCTCGCCAACTTTCTTTTGTTTTTGGTCCATCTGTGACAAATGTTTCTTGAGAGAGTCGCGATTTTCTTCTTTACTTCGTTTTGTATCTATTACATCCGCAAGATTTGCCATTAAGTTTGCAGTAACACCGAGGGCTGTTTGCTGGGCTTGGATTGCTTTGTCAAGTTCTGCAAAAGCGTCACTATTTGGGTCGTCCTCAGATATTGTCATTTCTTCCAGAGATTTAACTTGCAGCGTCAACGGCTTGGACCTGCCGATATTCCCTGCTGGGCTGAAATCCTCGCAGAACGCTTCCAGAACATAACTGCCGCCAGGTTTGAATAAACTTGCATCAATTGATAAAAGTAGAGTCTCAAGTGATTCCGTTTTCCCGGGAGGGCCCTTGTAATCCCAGCTTTTGATTTTTGTTTCGGAACTGTCGCTTCTTGTCGATTTATGTGTTACATAAATCCGTTTGGCTCCGAAATCATCGTAAGCCCGTATGTCAAGTCTTAATCTATCGCCCAAAATGACCCTGCGGTTGAGTTCAGATGTAACAAATTCCACCTCAGGCCGTCGGTCCTGTTGTGCAAGTATTGGCCCTTCGGCAATTCCTATTCTCTGCTCGAATCCTCTGGCCTTAACCTCTATCTTGTAGGTCCCTGACTGCTGCAGCTTTGTTTTGGCTGTCCATAGCCCATTATTATTCTCAAAGCGAACCCAGTCCCCCGTACCCTTGTACCAGAGTTCTTCTGCACTTCTATCCAGTTTTACATTTATGACTACCTCAGAGCCGGCGGGACCGGATAAAGCCTCAGGCGGACCGAGAGTGTTTATACGTTCCCCGCCGGTATATGAAGGAGGAATAATTTGAAACTCGGATTCCCTGATGCGAGGAACCCTGTTCACGGTCACCTTGACGCTTTGAGTATATGTATCTGCTGCAAAAACCCGAAAAGCAAAGGACTCGTCTACGGATTTGAAGGTATGACTATAGCTATTGTTACCTTCTGTTGACAATTGCATTGTTGTGCTTTTATTATCGCCTTTCTCGTTACTAATATAATCGCTTGCCTGTGCACACACAAGTTCGGGATATTTGAGTAGTGATTTATCGCCTTTAAGTCCTGCGACTTTAACATTTATCTCCAAATCATCTCCTTCTGCCAGGAAAATGTCTTTGGAAGGTGTTACATTCAGAACCACCGAGCCGGCAGGAGGGACATCTCCTAACGGCCTGACATACCGCATAAATGCGTTGGCAACTTGTTGTCCCGGGCTCAGGCCGTAAATCACCCACAAAATGATAATAATCAGTAGTGCCGTTAACCATCGACCTAATCTTTTGAACTGCCATAATTCGTTAACATTTGCTTCAGCCATCATTGCCGAGCCTGTTTCAATAGTTTTATGAGCAAAAGGCTCTTCCCTGTCACTAAGCAATGTCGATTCGAAGCACAACGCATTTATCAGCATATTTTCGGGGATTGAAAATTTATCCTCCAGAAATAATGTGATGGATTCGAGTCTGTCGATGCGGATGATAGGAAGGAGCAAAAAATGCCAGAATTCAAATATCATTACACCAAGGCCGCCCAGTGACAAAGCCAGACGCAATCCTTCCGGAAGATGCAACAGATTATCCATCATAAATAGGACAAGCCACATTCCCAGGCTGATTACCAGCCATACCAGCAGCCCCCAGAGCAATCGGCTCGTGAGCATAAGATTGCGAGTTTTGAGTATTAGCTGGCGAACATTGTCATCTTCTTGAGTATTTATACTGTTCATGGTTTGATTCTCGCATCATTATTTATAGCGGATTTACCGACAAAGACAGTGTTATTATCGCGCTGCATTTGCCAGAGTTTTTCGGAAATAAAAGCCTTGGGCGTAGGGTCCTCGGGCAGGAAGATGATGCGGAAAAAAGTACCGCGTGAAGAAAGCAGCATCTGCTGATTGACCTGGTCATATTTCCATCTCCAGATGCTCAGCCGCCATGGCTCCACAACAGTGCCCAACTCCTTGTCCCATTCTCCACCGATTTTTCCAAAGTGGGTAGGTGCGAACCGTCGTCGAAGATTAACAAGCGTCAGAACCTCTCGCCCGTCCTTGCTCTTTATGACTCCAAGGAGTTTTTTGTCATTATAGAAATCCCGCTGGCGTTTGATATGGTCCTGGGCAAGAGCAAATAGTTTTTCGTCCTGTGTTTGAGGCCAGCCGACAATATAATTTTCGTCTTTTTTAACAGCTAAATAAAAATCTTCGCCAAAAGTTGATTTCACAATAAAGGTGTCGGGGCTTTCACCTCGTTCGGTCGGCACCGGCGTTAATGAATCTCGTGTCACCGCCTGTACCAAATCATTCGGCCCGAAGGTCATCTCTGTAAATTTTACGGTAATGTTTGTGGCAATGTCTTTTCCTTCATCCAGCATTTTAATTTTTGTGACGTAAATAAGGTCATCCAGCGTGGTGCCTTTCTCGCCTCGCTGTTTACTGCGCAAAATAAATCTGTGTGTTTTCTTTTCGGTTTCGAGATAAATCGTCACACTGTAAAGATGTCCTTCAAGCGTTTCACCACTGTTAAAAATAACCGTAGAAGAAAGATATCTTAGCGGGTAGAACTGGCCCCAGAAGGCCTTTTTGGCTGGTGTATAATCAGCTTTTGCTGTTTTTTCATCGTATTTGGTCTTTTCTATAAATTTCCAGTCCTGCCGCATTTCTTCCTTGCTCGGGTATAAACGGATTTCCCTGATTGGTTCGAAAGTAAACTGCCGGACCTTGCCGTACTGCACATCTTCTCCGGTTACCATATCCGTAGTTTTGATCTTGCCCGCCTTTGGGATATTCAACTTGAATTTGCGACCAGAAGTCAGTGAAACCTTTCCTGTCAGAACTTGTCCGTCAGAGAAATAAACCGCAGCTTCTCTTGCAGATACCGGAGCGAGTGTCGATTCGCCTGACACAAGTAATAAAACCAGGATTTCCAGTCGTTTGATAACAGAAGAAAATTGTCTGTGTTTGCTCATTATATTCGATCCTGTTTTATATGAGATTCATTCTTCGTCGAATAGTCCACTCCAGAATCAGAATGGCAATAAAAATAAGAATGTAGATATAATTATCTTCAATCAGTGGAATCTCCAGACTAACGACCCGGCTTAAAATCTGGCTCCTTAGAGTTCCAATTATATTTTCAAATTCGGTTTCGGGAAAATACCTGCCGCCGGCTTGAATGGCCAGGTTATTGAGAAAAGCATGGTCCACTTCCAGATTAGCACCTTCGTTCAGGCTTGTTCCCACCACAATCGTCTTGTTATAAGATTCCAGGGCCTGGTCACCGAGGAAGGCCTGTAATTCGAAAAGGTATTGAGCACTTTTGGCAAAATTCATTTCAGCAGTGAAGGTGTTTTCACGTCCGGCTATTGGCTCGACAGATATCGGTGTGGATTTTCCTTCTACTTTCGTTTCGGCCCTCAGATGCAGTTGGCCGGTATCATGGCGTCCTGCAACACGGATTGTAGCTGAGGCTTTTTCACCAGGACTGTATTGCTTCTGGTCCCATTTGACAGCAAGAAAGCGCTGGCCCTCTTCCCAGTCTGTCATGTTTTTAACTGCCTGTTGCCAGAAGTAACCGTATGCTTCTTTAAGCGAATCAGAAGCCCGACACCATTTCCAGAGCGTGTTTGTGGCAATAGCCATCGTTTGTCCCTGGCCATAACGCTGCATAGAAACTAACGGCACCGTCCTGCCTGCAACTGAAGCATCAAGCAGGGCAACAGCGCCTTCCTTGAGGGGGCCTTCAACATTTACACTTTCAACAGTAACTGTATTTAACTGAGAAATGATGTTGGCAGTTTCCTCAATAATACTGTTAGCAAAAGCTGTAGTGGGGATGTTGACGGCAAATTGTCCGACTTGAAATTCCGACTGAGCGTTACTTATCCGCCATGGAAATAGCGGCTCAATCAAAGTTCCGCCATATCTGCCTTTACCGAATGAATTTTCACCACCCAAAAATACTACCGCTCCGCCGTCCCGGACATACTCTAACAAAGCCTTTAACTGGTCCTGGTGCCATTGTGAGGCGCCAAAAGAGCCCACGATAACGCATTTGAATAGATCAAGGACTTGTTTGGATGCTGGAAAACCTGCTTCAAGCTGTTCATCGCCCTTCTGGCGACTTCCCTGAACAATAAATCGCTGCTCACTAATGCGAAACAGAGCGGTCAGTTCAACAGATGGATCGCGTGCGAGCTCCTTGCGTATCATACTGAAGTCCCAGCCCAGTTCCTGAGCGAAAAACAATACATGCAGTATGTCCTTGCGTACCTCCAGGTTGAAATTTCGAATGTTATTCAAACTTGATAATTCGCCCGGAGTGTTTTCAATCCTGATTCGATATTCATTTGTTCCGGGTTGAGGTGGAGCCTGCATGGAAAATTTGGCCCGTGTTTTTGTGCTATCGGGACGGACAAACTCGGAGCCGCGAACCTGCCACTGGTCCTGTTGTTTTTCTTCGAGCCGGACCTGAACCGTCGGGACTTTTGAGGCGAAGTCTTTCGAGGCAAAACGCGTTAGAATGTCGGCGGAGACTTCAAAGTTACTGCTTTCGGACACGAGTACCGGAGAGGTGACTTCGGCTATAGCCAGATCATTCCATGAATCAGGGGCACTTCCCATGCCTGTTATGTAAAGTGGCACTTGAGGCAGTTTTGGATCTTGAATCAATTCGTCACCGCCGTCTGTAAGAAGGACTGCTGACATATAGTTTGGACTGCCCGCTTTCTCCGTTAATGTAACGAGGCATTTACCTAAATCGGTTCCTCGAATTTCTTCTGTAGCTTGTTGAGTTTCTTCAGGTCTGTGCACATCCATATCGAAATGTAAAGTTTCAATATCGATGAGAGAGTGCAGCTCTTCAGTCAGTTTCTTAGATAGTGTATCAGCTCTTTCGGCACGGCTGGTTCCAGGCTCGTCTTCGCAGTCCATAGACGAGGAAGTATCGACAAGGAGCATAATTTTTTTGTCTTTTCCGGGCTTTTGTATCACACTTCGTACCGGATCAAAATAAGCCATGATTATCAGCAATACTATCAAAACTTTCGGCAGCGATAAAAGCACAGTTTGTTTTAATGAGTAACTTCTTCTCTGTCGTTTATAGAGAATTATCAGCCACCCGGCCAAAATTAAAATCATCGCCGCGGCTAAGATTGGATGAAGATGTGTACGCCATCGAAGCATTTCCATTATTCTGCCCCCCTGCTTATAAGAACTTCATGATCTGGTTCATTAAGGGCATCGTTTACTTCTTTGCGCTGGGCGGTTGCGAGTTTGCTTCCTGATTTTGTTGTTTCTTCCCGCATGGCTCTAACCGGATTTGCCAGCCAGCCTTCTACAAGCAGGGCAAAAGTAGCCAGCAGAATAAGAGGCAGAAACAGCTCAAATGTCCGACTCTGGCCGGAATGGTACTTCTGTAGTTCTTCATCGGGATTGTAGTTGACTATTCTGTGTGTTATTTTCTCCAAAGCCGGCACTTGTGAGCCTTTCAAAAATTGCTCAAGGCCTTCTTTTTCAGAAGAACGCACCGACACACAATATTCTTTATCGCCTGATTTAACCAGATAGACGCCGGATTTTGAAAATGCCGGCATCTCATTTGCCTGGCCTTTCCAATCAATCGCGTCGCCTATGAGAGAGAGTACCTCAACTTGCTGGCCACCGGTATCTATGCCCTTTGGGCGTTCTCCGGCAACAAGTGAAAGCATTGAATCTTCTTCAAAGGATGTTCCTCCCACAGCTATGCTTTGGGCCATAACAACAATCAACCCAGTTAATGGCAATGTATTCCAGCGTGGGTCGAAAGCCGTACCGCTAACGTAGATATTTCCCTGCCCAAGTTTTTTATGTGCAAATATTACTCTTTTGATATCTGTGCCTAAAAGCGGGATAAATCCCTCTGATAGTGATAGCGGATAAGACGTAAAAACACTTACATTTTCCAGTGAAATAGTTCCCGTTGCTTCGCGAATCCGGTCCCAGAAAGCCGATTTTTTCTCTAACACCTCCATTTTTATTCCACGAGGATGTGACATGCGTGTTTTGGTATCGGCCCCGAGCCAGGTTGGTATCTTTCCTTTCGCACTAATTCTTCTTGATGAAGGCACAACAAGAAGATTGCCACCATTTTCCACGTATTGCCTGAGCGTGGATGAGTTTTGATTGATTTGCCTGATTTCTTCCCAGGTTGTCACAATAAGAATCGGCCTTTGGTCATCTGCTTGCGGTATTTGATCTATCCGCCCAAATTTCGAAATCATGCCGGTGAACTGTCCGTAGTTATCCGGCGAAAAAGCCGTTGGCAATACGCCGAATTCTTCCGGCTGACCGCTGAACCAAACAGCTGCCGTTTGCTCACAGAAGATACCTATTCCTGCTTCATTGTCCGCAGAAAAACCGTCCCCTTCGATCCATGTCCTGAGCCAGTGATAACCGGGAGCATCCGGAGTTACTCCAACCTCAACTGTTTGACTTCTGCTGGGCTCGAGCACAACTTGTTGCGTATTCTTATTATCCTGATTATCGATTGAATTGACCCGAATATTAGCAGTTGCTTTTGAGTTATTTCTGCAAACAATGCTGATTTTCAACGGGTGCTTCGGCAGGACTTTTTGTCTCGGAAATTGAACCGAACTTATAGCGGCATTGGCTTGCTGACGAGTTTTAGATTCTATTCTATGCAAAAAAACATTAATCGAGTCACCGGCTGATTCCGATTGTAACGCTTCATCAGCCCACTCAGATTCCTGAAGGTCACTGAATACGTGAACGACTCCACCAGAATCAGTTCCAAGGAGTTTGAAAGCTTTTGCCAATGCACGGTGGACATCTCCTGTCGCGTTTGTTGGCGTTATTTTGCCAAGTGAAGATAGTAAGGATTCTTTGTCGGATGTCAGTAAGTCCCCAAATGTTACATCTGAATCTTCAACAAGTGTCACAACATTCATTTTGGCGCTTTCACCGAGTGTAGAGACCAGTCTTTTGGCGCCTTCTATGGCTAATTCCAGCTTGGTTTTGTCGCCGCTTGCTATGTCGCCCATTGACCCTGAGTTATCGACCACCGCGACCACTGAAATCCTGCCTCCCATCGGCAAAGAGCTTTGAAATCTCGGCCGAGACAAAGCCAGTAAAATAAATGCGATCAAGAGAACCCGCATCAGAAGTAGCAGCAGCTGATGAATCTTGCGACGAGAATTAAGTCTCGGATCGGTTTTGTAAAAAAACATCAGGCTCGGAAAAAGTAATTGGCGTTTTTTCTGCTTGAGAAAAAAGTGAAAGAGAATCGGCAGCCCCGCCGAAGGCAAAAGATAAAGAAAAATGGGTGCGGAGAAAATCATCCGATTTTCCTCCTCTGCAGGATTGCATCGTAAACTTCCATGCCGGTGTCAGCGAAGATATAATCTGCACGAATCCTTTGGCAGCCGGTTCGTAACTGGTCGAGATGAATACGCAATTGCCTCAGATAGCTTTCCTTGATTCGTCCAAAATCCACTACCAGTTTGCCCTCTTGTTCCATCGATACTACTTCAACAAGGCCTGATATCTTCATGTTCAATTCAGTGGGATCCATGACATGAAACAATGTAACCTCTTTACCATCATGATAAAGATGGTTAATGCCTCTGATGATCTTTTCTGGTTCCTCAAGGAAATCGGAAATGATAACGACCAAGGCTCTGCCTTTGATTAATTCAGCAGCGCTGTGCAGAGCGGATTCAATATCACCTTCTTTACTTAATGTGATGCTGTCAAGTCCCAACAACATTGGTTTGAGTCTTGTGAAAGTACCGGTTGGCTCATAGTATCTGCGGATTTTGGTATCGAATGTTATCAGTGAAGATGTGTCACTTTGCTGTACCATCACAAACAGCATTGCCGCTGCGAGGTAGCAGGCATATTCGATTTTGCTCATGGTCCCACTGCCTTTGTAGCCCATGCTTCCTGAAATATCGAGCATGACATAGCAGCGTATACTGACATCTTCGTGAAAACGCCTGATGACATAACGGTCGCTGCGAGCGTAAACGGGCCAGTCGATTCGAGCAATCGGGTCGCCGGGCATATATTCGCGATACTCAGCGAATTCCACCGATGAGCCAAAGGCCGGTGATCTGTGTAATCCCTGTTTAGTACCATCCATCGGCCTGCGAACGCCGATTTCAATGCCACGAAGGCGTTCAGCCATATGAGCCGGAAGATAGCGATATTCGCTTAAATCACTCATGAATACCTCCAGTCATCAATGCTGGTTTACTGTGACTCGGCTACAGTATCTAATAGTTTTGTGATGATAGCATCTGAATCGAGTCCTTCGCTGGCGGCGGCGAAATTAAGTATTACTCGGTGACGCATGACCGGTAAGGCATATCTGCGTATATCCTCGCATGAGACGTTGAAGCGCCCGTTGATCGCAACATGCGCCTTGGCAGAAAGAAGCAGGGACTGCCCGGCACGGGGTCCGCACCCGTAACGTACATACTTTGTAACAAAATCGGGGACGTCTCCCTGCGGGCGAGTCGCGCGACATAATCTTGCTGCATAGTTTGCCACATGTTCACTGACCGGAATCCGTCTGACCAAATCCTGGTACATAATTACAGATTTTGCATCTATAAGGCTTTTGAGCATTTCACCGTCTCCGCTGGTTGTTGTCATCAGGATTTTCTGTTCCTGCTCAAGGTTTGGGTAATCAACTTTTATCAACAGAATGAAACGGTCCAGTTGCGCTTCGGGCAGAGGATAAGTGCCTTCAAGTTCCAGAGGATTTTGCGTTGCCAGCACTAAAAAAGGTGAAGGCAATTTATACGTATTGCCACCTGTTGTAACATGGTGCTCCTGCATAGCTTCAAGAAGAGCTGCTTGTGTCTTTGGAGGCGTACGATTGATCTCATCGGCTAACAGCACATTTGTAAAGACAGGTCCCCTGTGAAATGTAAAGGACCGCTGTCGTGTATCAGGGTCTTCTTCAAGTATATTTGTACCTGTGATATCGGTAGGCATCAGGTCGGGAGTAAACTGAATCCGCTTAAAATTAAGATGCATTGTCTGGGCCAGACTGTGCACAATCAGCGTTTTTGCAAGGCCTGGTACTCCCAGTAAAAGACAATGGCCTCCGGCGAAAAAGCCCACAAGGACCTGCTCTAAAACATCTTCCTGTCCGACAATGGCCTTTGCGACTTCATTTAATATTGCTTCTCTGACTTTTTGCATCCTTTCGACTGCTGCCAGTGCCTCATCGTTGGAAATTGTAAACGTTTGGGATTGGCGAGGGTCATCTGCATATACATCTTCGGCGGTTATTTCAAATTCACAGCCGCATCTGCAGCGGGCCTTTTTGCCCGGTGAAGCATTGTTTAGTTTATATGTTTTCCCACAATCCGGACATTGAACAGTTGATGCAATTTTATCCGACATAAAAAATCCACCTTAATGAGTCATAATGTAAATAATAATATTCATTCCCAGCCGCTGCGATGAAATGGATTCATAGCCATTCATCAGTGGGTAATATACTTCAAGCCAGCCGGCCTCGAGGTCATAAGGACTGTAAATGATTCTGAGGTCGCCATCAATAGTGATACCCAAAAGGTATGGCTGATTGTTCAACTGCGGTTTGTTGTTAGCTAAAGATGGTGAATATCGCACGGTGGAGGCATCAAAAAGACTGCCGTAAAGATTATGGTTGGCTGGAATAAGCTCAAGCGTAATATCCGGGACAAGTTTTTTCAGTTCGCGCTTTACTGCTGTGTCAAACGTACTTAATCCAAGACCGTTATTGACCAGGAGCACACCACCGGAATTAAGATATTTTTGTAGAGCATCTGCTTCCTGCTGTGAAAAAGAAAAATTATCCAGTCCGGTCAAATAAAGAAATGGATACGATGAAAGGTCATCTTTCCCCAGGTTAACGCCGACGCGTTTTAAATTTACTCTGACAGCGGTATATTGCCTTAGTTTCATAAGAAGTGCCGTTGCAGCGCCGGGATGCACGTTCCAGAGGCCCTCATGTTTGATCTGAGCGAATACAAATTCATCTGTGGGTCTTTTCTGGTCGGCCAGGGCAAAGACTTCCGGCCTGCCCTCAACGAGACCAACTTCTGCATAGCCAATGATGTATGCTGCCAGGTCAGTCCCGATATTGTTGGCGCTTTTGACATCATAATAAACGGCATTTGAAAGTTGCTTGAGTTTTTCGGTATTGCGATTCCAACCACAACCCAAACCGAATTTTGAAATCAGCACTCCAACTCGGCTGCCTATGTAAATACCCTCCATAAAAGGCTTTGATGTCCCATTACTGCCCGGATAAGTTACTTTATCTATGTTCACGATCATATGGTAGAGTGGATGGTCGGCGGGTATTGTGCGAAAGCGGGATTCTGGAAATGCCTGAAGGAAAATCTTTTTGGCTGATTCATAAAAGAATGGGGACCCGGCAATCGAATCACAGATAATCATGCCGCCATTTAATACGTAGTCACGTAAAGCCTGGATATGCGCACCACTTAGTTTTAACGTTCGCACGCCGCTGAACAAAAGGGCCGGCAATTTCTTCGGATCAAAGTGAAAATCGTTGAGATTGGTATTCTGCCAATGGTATTTCAAATCCATTGCCTGGGCATTTTCTACAAACTTTTCTGTGTCGGTAGGACATAGGTTCCAATCGGCAATTTGCATCGTTTTGCCGCTGGTATCCATGAAAGAGGCAGATTCTCCCCAAATAACCTTTCCAACCAGATAATCAGGTTGTGGTGGTTTCTTTCTTTCGGTCCTTCGCAGTGGTGTTGCCGGAAGTGGTAAAGGTGCAAGTGCCTCAGCCGCATTTATGTTCTTGCGCGGAGATTTTTTGTTTTCCTGGCTGCCCAAATATACAAACCAGTCGTTTTCGCCGGCTTTACTTTCAATACTCAATGAAAGGACTTCTATAACGATAAAGGCAAAGAACATTAGATAGGCTGCATATTTCTGTCCGGCTCTTTGTTCCAAATTCAGTTCATTTTCGGAGCAGGAACGATTTGGTTTTGTATTATTTTTTGGCGACATTGCTTTTACTCCTGCCAAAAGTTATAACCTGCTGAATTTACGACCCTTTATAATGTATTATAGACGATTTGTGGAAGATTTTCAAGAGTCTTTTCATCGAACCGTTAGTTTATCGTATTTTCTGCTTTATAATTGGGTTCGGATTGGATATTGCCGCGTCAATGGACACAATTTCCTGTTGCATTGGCGAATGCTTTAAGGTTCTCAATAGGCGTCTCAAAGAAGTGGTCAGATGCGGCACAGATATATCCGCCGTCGCGACCGACCTTTTCAAAGAGTTTATGCAATTTTGCCCGGGTCTATTCTTTTTGTACCTTCGGTAAGAATACTGAACTACTCCACTTTGTCTGTAGTCATCAGCCGATCCGGCATTTCTTCAGGCAACGCAGGCATCATGCGTTCTTTCGATGTCACTACAGTATTTTTCAATAGCTCTCGATGATGAATTCTTAATCTTTTGGGAGCATTAGTCGTAATGAAATACTTCTTCCATGCTGGCCCACCATTCACCTTCTTTACGGGTTTGTATTGGACTCTGGCAGGGTTCGCAGAATGTCCACCATTTTTGTGTTGTTGGATCGGCAGCCATTTTGGCCATGTCGGCCTCGAAGTCATCGCCGGTATATTCAAAGTAGCTGAAAAGATAATATTTGCCCTTTTCCAGTTCGCCGAGGTAAATCGAATAATTGTTGATATTGCATTGTTTAATCATTTTCAGTACGTCCGGCCAGACATCCGCGTGCAATTTTTTATATTCTTCAATCTTCTCCGGCCTAAGCCCGATGACATGGCCGTAGCGCGTTACCCTCTGCTGTGCACAACCGGCAACTAAAAAGCTAAGGGCCAAAAACGATGCAGTAACCACAATGAATCTGTTGGAGTTTCTCATTTTAATAATCTCCTTTATGACGGCTTTATACTAAATATCACATACAAAACAACCATAGTTACGAATAGTAAAACAGTTAAGAACTTATAATTGCCAATGCCATTCCAGCCCTTGTCATGAAAAGCCTGCATTGGATTGTCCCACACTAAATTTTCACTTTCAGTGGTATGTTTATGAGGTTTAAGCAATGATACGATAATCAGGACAGCGGAGCACATAACGGACAGATAAAAAGTTGCCATCATCGAAGGGACTTTCCATTCGATATATTTCTTTAGCCAGTCTTTGTCTTTGAACCAATCGAGCAAAAAGACCACAAGTCCCATGGCTGAACCGAGCCATAGCGTAACGAAGGCCGCCTTGTCACTGGCTCGCCGCCAGAACACGCCAAAGACAAACACAACCGTAATGGGCGGAGAAATGTAACAGATTATGGCGATAATTCCCTGGAAGATGCTTGGGTAATGACTTACAAACGGTGACCATACTATTGCAGCAATCATAGCAATGAACGTGACTATACGTCCTATGATTACCAAAGTCTTGTCGGAGGTCTCGGGACGCCACCGCTTGTAAATGTCATAGCTAAACAGCGTAGCGATCGAATTCAGGGCTCCGGAGACTGTACTCATAAGTGCCGCCAGCAGTGCAGCGGCAACCACGCCTTTGAGCCCGACAGGTAATAGGTGATTAATCATAAATGAGTAAGTATATCGCGGGTGCTCCAGCGTATCTGGAAGTTTACCCTGCTTGATAAGCCCGAGACAAATTAAGCCCGGAAGTACGAAGATAAAAACCGGCAGGATTTTGATAAAGCCCGCAAACAATGGGCCCACGCGAGCGTGATTGACATCTTTGGCTCCCAGAACACGCTGAACAATTGTCTGGTCGGCGCACCAGTACCAGATACCGATGATCGGATAACCTAAAAAAACCGCATACCAGGGCAGACCCGAGGCGTCACCGTGAGGCCTTAGAACAGTGAGTTTAACAGGCTCAACGCTTGCGACGAATTCAGACCATCCACCCGCATTGTGCAGTCCGATTACTGTCACGCAGACCGCTCCTAATACAAGGACAACAGTTTGAATCGACTCGGTCAAAACAACAGCTAACAGACCTCCAATAATAGTATAGAGACCTGTCAATGCAGCAACGGAAACAATGCTTGTCATAATGCCGATGCCGAACATGCCTTCAAGCACTACGGCACCGGCATAAAGAGAAAAGCCGATGTGGATGAAGATAGCCGAGATTATAGAAAGTAAAGCCAGCCAGTCGCGGCAGGGTCGGCTATAACGTTTCTCAAGAAAATCGGGCAGCGTTGCTACCTTTGCACGGAGATAAAAAGGTGCAAAGAATAATGCTAAAATGATTAAGGTAAAAGCCGCCATCCATTCGAAGTTGCCATACGCAAGGCCGTTGGTATAACCTTCTTCTGCCAGACTTACCAGATGGACAGTTGAGATGTTTGTGGAGAAAAGCGCCAAGCCAATTACAGGCCAGGTTAGTGTTCTGCCGGCAAGAAAATAGCCCTGCCCTTGTGCAGTTCGGCGCTGACGGAAGCCGGCCAGACAGCCTATGGTGACAATGCCGACAAGATATACTACTATTATGGTTAAATCGATTGGGTTCATAGTTGAACTCATTGCGAGCATAATACTATTCTCCGTCACAATATGTGCTTATTGTTCATAGGTTATGAACAATAGCATCTGTCTGCTCGCTGTCAAGGGCAAAAGTGTGTTCGAGCGGCAGAACAGGCTATGCGCTTTAGCAGATTCGTGTTATGATGTTTTGGTTGCGTTTGCGATAGTAGTCGAAACAAGAATGGTGATGACTGAGCAAACTCAGAGTTGGATATAGGTGATCCGATGCAAATGACATCACGAGAACGTGTCTTGGCAGCATATGAACACGAGCAGCCTGACCGTGTGCCGTGCTGGTGCGGGGCGTCGGTCGAATTCTGGGAAAAAGCCAAACGCCGGCTTAAACTTGATGACGAAAGACTTCGTGTTCGGTTCGGTGATGATTTTCGGCGAGTGTTCGCCGAATACAAAGGGCCGGAGTTTCCATTGTCCGAGGGTGTCACGTCTCGAACTGTATTCGGGACAGAGCGCAAGGGTCTGGGTTACGGTCAGCCGATGAGACATCCCCTGGCGAATGCGACATGCAAGGACGTGCGCGATTATCCCTGGCCCGATCCGGGCTGGATGGGTGTTTCAAAGATTAAGGCAAAAGCCCAAACTTACGGGGGAGAATATGCAATCCTGGGTGGTGACTGGTCGCCCTTCTGGCACGATGCTATCGACCTGCTGGGTATGGAAAATCTTTATCTGAAAATGTACGATGAGCCTCAGCTTGTCGATTTGATTATACAACAAGTAGTTGATTACTACGCAGAGGTCAGCCGGCGCATTTTTGATGCGGCCGCCGATGTTATTGATATTTTCTTTATCGGCAATGATTTTGGAAGTCAGACGGGTCCTTTGCTGGGTCCGGAGCTTTTTAAGCGATTTATAATACCGCACTTAAAGAGGCTAATTGATCTTGGTCATTCTTATCGAGTAAAAGTTCAGCTTCACTGCTGTGGTGGCTTTGCCCCATTGATTCCGATGCTGATAGAAGCCGGTCTTGACGGTTTGCATGCGATTCAGCCGTCCTGCTATGGGATGGATCTAAAGGAGCTCAAGGCCAGTTTCGGAGATAAGATTCTCTTCAATGGAGCTATCGACTCGCACCATGTACTTATCGAAGGAACGCCTGAAACCGTTCGCGCTGAAACGCGTGAAGTTCTAAACATTATGGCTCCCGGCGGGGGCTATGTGGCCGGTGCAAGCCATGATACAATTCTTGAAGAAACACCCGTTGAAAATGTCCTGGCCATGTTCGATGCTATTCGAGAATACGGTTGCTACGCAATAAAATAACCTATTTCCGTTAGTAATCAGATATGCATCGGATCGACCGGCAGAAAACGACGGATTCTTGGTTTATTCTCGATTCAATTCAGCCAACTGTGCTCTTGCCCAAACATGACTTACGTTTAATTTGACGGCCTTTTCAAACTCGACCCTGGCCATGTCGGAGAGTCCCTTGCCCAGATAGCCCAAACCAAGCGTATAATGAGCGGAAGCCTGACGAGCTTCTGGAGTTTGCCCTTCGCCAAATTTGGCGAAGAAATCAACTTCAGCTTTTTCAGAGAGCCTCTGTTCTCCAGTCTTGATCAGTTCTTCGAATATCTTGTCCGCTGCTGTTTTTTGTCCCAGCTTGATGAAGGATAAGCCCTGGTAGAACCGAGTTTCCGGCCATTCTGCCGTACCCTTTTGGTTGATAGCTTTCTTGTAGAACTCGGTAGCTTTTTCATCCTCACCCAGCACCTCATAGGCTGTGCCGATATAGTACGCCACCTGGGGGGCACGCCTGTCATTTCTTAGTCTGCCTACCGACAGATTTTCGGGGTATTCTGAGGCCGCGTGAAAGTCCTTGAGGGCTTGGTGCGATTTGCCGGCCTTGAAGTATTGTAAACCTCTGAGCAAATACCCATCAACATACACATCATGAATTTGGCCCCCACCTTCGCGAACGTGGAAGTGGTTATTTGTCAGAAAATCAAGCGCCTCATCATATCGTCCCACCAAAACAAGTACCATAATCTCGCGGAGGAAGCTATCGTTGCGTTTGATGACTGTCTTATGGTTCTTTTCAAGCAAAGCAAGCCGTTTATGTATTGATACATTTCCGACTTCATAAAGACGGTCCAATTCAACATAAAGCTGGGGATCCTCGCCATTGCAGGCCGCGGCCCTTTCATAGCTGGCGATTGCTTTTGGAATATTTTGTTTGGTTCTATGATAGCCCCAGCCAAGATTTCGGTGCACTATGGCAAATGTGCCGTCAAGTTCTCGGGATTTTTCCCAAAGCTTAATCGCTTCTTCAGGCTGAGGGTCGTAAAGAAGGTTGCCAAGGTAATAATATGAATGGGCGTCGGAAGGATTTTGTTTGATGGCAGCGTTCAGGATTTCGATGGATTCCAGCCGGAACGGGAAACAGTAATCGGTCGGCATTTTGGCAGCCAAAGAGAAATACTTTGAAGCACCGGTATCATTTCCCTTTTGTTGGTAAAAGTATCCAAGATAGTAAAATACCATAGGATATGTACTTGCGAAGTCTGCTTTATTCTCGATGGGACGCAAAAGGACTTCGATTGCCTCATCCCATAAGCCGCAGTTGCCGTAGTCAACTGCGAGCTCAAGATAAGACTCCACTTCGCCCTTCATTTTAGTCGCTAAATCCGTTAGTTCCTTTCTTGCTTTTCCTTTTGAGTTCAGAGCGCTGTGGGCGAGGCACAACTCGTTTCTTGCCAGGAAATCGAGCGGGTCAACGGCAATAACGTCCGAGGTGATTTGTTTAGCCTGTTTGAACCTGCCGAGTTTTCTGAGTATGGCGGCTTTTACGTTCAGGGCCTTTGTGTTCAAGGCATTCGTGGACAGAGAATGATTAATCTGCTCC
>Ga0307380_10001139_pt1 | contig 39869 bp, 30 predicted proteins | sample UN3MG_FD_202239 | JGI IMG/M metagenome (GOLD analysis project Ga0307380, IMG submission 202239) | Soil microbial communities from Risofladan, Vaasa, Finland - UN-3 | ecosystem: Environmental > Terrestrial > Soil > Coastal area > Acid sulfate soil | place: Finland: Risofladan, Vaasa | collected...
TTGAGGTCGTGGTTGTCAACGATATGTTTCCACCTGATCAGCTCGCCCATCTGCTTCGATACGATTCGGTCCACGGAAGACTGGACGCAAAAGTAGAAGTCACGTCGGACGGTTTTTCTGTAAACGGTAAAGCAGTAAAAGTGCTCAGTGAGAGAGACCCCTCTAAGCTGCCCTGGAAGGAGCTTGGTGTCGATCTTGCTGTCGAGTCGACAGGAGTATTCAGGAAAAGGGAACAGGTCGCAATGCACCTCGATGCAGGGGCGAAGAAGGTGATACTCACGGTGCCCGCAAAGGACGAGATCGATCGGACCATCGTGCTCGGCGTAAACGATGATATGCTGAAACCTGAGGACAAGATCGTTTCCAATGCATCCTGTACGACCAACTGTCTCGCGCCGATTTCGAAGGTGCTTCACGACAGCTTTACGATCAAGAGCGGCCTCATGACCACGATTCACGCCTTCACGAACGACCAGCGTATCCTCGATCTCGCGCATTCGGATCTCAGGAGAGCTCGCGCCGCTTCAACGAACATCATCCCCACGACAACAGGCGCCGCAAAGGCGATCGGGAAAGTGATCCCCGCGCTCAACGGCAAGCTCGACGGAATGGCGATGAGGGTCCCGGTCCCCGACGGGTCTATTGTAGACCTCGTGGTGGAGGTCGGCCAGGATGTGACGAAGGAGATGGTGAACGATGCCATGCGGAAGGCTGCCGAAGGTCCAATGAAGGGTATCCTCCAGTACTGCACCGATCCCATCGTCTCGACGGATGTAATCGGCAACCCGTACTCATCGATCTTTGATTCGCTCCTTACAATGGTTATCGACAAGAGATTGGTAAAGGTAATTTCCTGGTACGACAACGAGTGGGGATACTCCAACAGAGTCGTGGATCTCGCAGAGAAACTTTTCTAATAGAGTTTTGTACATTGAAACAGCTGCAACCTGTATGTCCGATGACATTTCCAGGAACTGGCAAAGATTCTGGTGCAGCTTTACCAATTAACGGGTATATAGTACTGAAAAGCCATTACGACACGGAGAGAGTTGCATGATCAATAAGAAGACGATCAGAGATGTCGACCTACACGGTAAGCGCGTCATCATGCGGGTGGATTTTAACGTTCCTCTCGATTCTAAAGGAAGAATAACGGATGACACGCGTATTAGAGCTGCACTTCCGACCATAGAACATGTGATGAACCAGGACACGAAGCTCGTGCTTATGAGCCATCTGGGAAGACCGAAAGGGCAGGTAAAGGAAGATCTCAGGCTCGAACCCGTGGGAAAGAGGCTCTCAGAGCTTCTCGGTAAAGAGGTCATCGTGTGCAGAGACTCGATCGGTGAGGAGACGCAGAAGATAATTTCAGGTATGCAGAACGGCGATGTCGCGATTCTCGAGAACCTCAGGTTCCACAAGGAGGAGGAGGCGAACGACCCGAAGTTTGCAGAAGGGCTCGCAGCCTATGCCGACGTTTATGTGAATGATGCATTCGGTACCGCGCACCGCGCGCATGCTTCGACAGAGGGAATTGCAAAGCTTTTACCGGCATACGCGGGTTTCCTTATGGAGAAGGAGATGAACTTCCTCGGCAAGCTGCTATATTCTCCGGAGCACCCTTACATCGCGATCATCGGCGGGGCGAAAGTCTCGACGAAGATAGGCGTGCTCGAAAAGCTCATAGACCGGGTCGATGTGCTCATCATCGGGGGAGGGATGTGCTACACATTCCTCAAGGCAAAAGGGTTCGAGGTCGGAAACTCGCTGGTCGAGACGGACAAGGTAAAACTAGCCTTCCAGCTTATCAAAAAGGCTGACGAGAAGAAAATCAAACTTTTGCTCCCACTTGACCACGTCATCGCTGAAAAGGTCGAGGAGGATGCAAGGGTCAGGATCGTCGACACAAACGCGATCCCCGCGGGGATGATCGGCCTCGATATAGGACCGAAGTCTGTGAGGGCGTTCAAGAAGGAGATAAAGATCGGAAAGACCATCCTTTGGAACGGGCCGATGGGGGTATTCGAGATCGAGAAATTCTCAAAGGGAACGAGGCAGCTAGCCAAGGCGCTGGCTTCGAGTAAGGGCACGACTGTGGTAGGAGGCGGAGATTCTGTTGCTGCGGTGAACTCGGCGGGACTCGCCGCACGGATCACTCACGTATCTACAGGCGGAGGCGCCTCCCTTGAATTTCTCGAGGGAAAAGAGCTACCCGGGGTTGTGGCGCTTCTCGATAAATTGCAGTAACGGTATATTTGACACAGAAATCGAAGTGAGGACAGGCAGATGAGGCGACCTTTTATTGCCGCAAACTGGAAGATGTTTTTAGATATCGAAAACGGGGTCCGACTCGCAGAAGAGCTGGTGAAGGGAACAGGGGACATTGAGGACAGGGACATACTTGTATGCCCTTCTTTTCCCCTCCTGAGCGAAGTTGCCCGGGTGACCGAGGGATCGAAGATCCAGCTCGGCGCACAGAACATCTACCATGAGGAAGAAGGGGCGTTCACAGGTGAGGTCTCGGGGAAGATGCTTCTCTCCGTTCCATGCCGGTGGGTAATCATCGGTCACAGTGAGAGGCGGCACGTTTTCGGAGAGCCGGACGACCTCCTCAACAGTAAGGTGCTCTCAGCACTGAAACAGGGGCTCAAGGTGGTCCTTTGCGTAGGCGAGCTTCTGGAGGAGAGGGAATCACAAGCTACTGAAGATGTTATAAAAAGGCAGATTGAAAGCGGACTCACGGGCGTAAGCGGGGAAACCCTGAAGGACGTGGTCATTGCCTATGAGCCGGTATGGGCGATAGGTACGGGAAAGACTGCAACGCCGGAGGATGCCGACGGCGTCCAATCGTACATCAGGTCGCTTGTCTCCGAGCTCTATTCACAGCAGGCCGCTTCTGAGATACGCATATTGTACGGTGGCTCGGTGAAGCCGCAGAACATAGACGGATTGATGGCAAAACCGAACATTGATGGAGTTCTCGTGGGTGGGGCGTCGCTGAAGGCGGATTCCTTTCTACGCATTATAAAGTTTGAATCCTGAGCCTTTTTAGGATATATTAATAGGTAAAGGTAAACAGGCATGGTAATATCACTAACAGCTATTTTTTTTATTGTTGCGGTACTGCTCATTGTAGTGGTACTGATACAGCCGGGCTCGGGCGGAGGATTGGGTTTGTTCGGAGGAGGAAGCCAGTCCGCCTTTGGAACGAAGACAGGCAACGTACTGACTAAATTCACGACACTGCTTGCGGCTTTGTTCCTCATCGTGAGTTTTGTTCTGGGCTATCTCAATTCACGGCAGTCGAAGATCCAGATCCGAGAGATGCTTGAGGTGAAGGAAACGATCGAGGATCTCCCGGAAGAAACGTCTGATGAAATTCCCTATATAGAGGACGTTGGCGTCGATATCTCCGATACTGAAGAATAAACGGGCCACGAAGAGTCTCGCATACCAACCCCTTGGGCCCATACCATCCGCAGGACCTTTTCAAATTTTATCGAGGAAGCGTTCCATATTATCTAGGCTGGAGTAACACGATGCGTGTATATGTCGCAGCGACCCGACAGAATGACGGTAAGACAGTCACGGCTCTTGGACTCCTCTCTGCAACCAACGCATACTTCGAACAGGTCGGATACATAAAACCCGTGGGCCAGCAGGTCACCACAATACAGGGGCACAAGATAGATAAGGATGCGACCCTCATGCAGGAGGTCTTCGGGATACAAAACCAGCTCACCGACATGAGCCCCATAGCTATTCCTCGCGGGTTTACAGAGAGGTATATCGAAAAAGGGGACCCCGAGAAGCTCAGGCGCAAGGTCCAGCAGGCGTACCTCAGAGCGAGCCACGGGAAGGACTTCATGGTGATCGAGGGAACAGGGCACGCCGGGGTCGGTTCCGTGCTCGACCTTTCCAATGCGGAGGTCGCGAAGCTTCTGGACGCACCGGTAGTGTTGGTGACACTTGGCGGGATCGGCAGGCCGATAGACGAGGTGAGCATCAACAAGGCGCTGTTTGACAGCCTGGGGGTGAAGCTTCTGGGTGTTGTGATAAACAAGGTGAGAGAAGATAAGTACGATAAGATCGACCGGCTTGTCCGGGATGGCTTTAGCAAGAGAGGTATAGACGTGCTTGGGGTAGTCCCCTTCTGTCCCCAGCTGTCGAGCCCCACGATTCGTCAGCTTCTTGAGGACATCCACGGGCAGCTTCTTTGCGGCGAAAAGGGGCTCGATCAGAGCGTTGGAAAGATCCTCGTAGGCGCGATGCCTCCGCATACGGCGCTCGAGTTCTTCCGTGGAGACGAGCTTTTAATCACCCCGGGAAACCGTGAGGACCTCATTCTCGCTGCACTGAGCGGATGCGTGATAGGGATCTCCAAGGCGTACTGCGTGAAGGGGATAATCCTCACCGGCGGGATTTTTCCCAATAAGACGATCCTAAAGCTTGTAAAGCGCACCAATATACCTATGATCCTGGTGAAGGAGATGACCTACGAGACCGCGCAGAGGCTGAACAACCTCATCGTGAAGATCCGCCCGACGGATACGGACAAGATCAAACGGGCCAAGTCGCTTATAAAGAAGCATGTGAACATCAAGGCGATCATAAAGAAGATAAAGGATATCTCTGCAGCAAAAGAGACGGAATAGCAAAAACCTTCAAGCCTCTTTTTTTCCTTCTGAAAAACGTCCGGGTATATTTTTAGAGCTTCTCTGTCATTTTAGAGCTTTTTGCCGACCGGTTCCTCGTTAACGTCTGATACCCTTCCTATCGTGATGTCGACCCTCTTCAGGATAATTCCGGTAAACTTTTCTATATTCACCATGATGTACTGCTGAAGATCGTGGATCCTTCCCGCAATCTGCAGACCGTATGGAATGTTTAGTACTACTTCGAGACTGTAAACCGAACGGTCGTTTTTCACAATAACCTTCATGACCCTGAGAGTCGGATCGAACTCGCTCACGCAGTGAAACACCATCTGGCTCAACGATCCTTCGGAAATCGAGACCCTTCCCTTCGACAAGTACTCCGTTGTCACCACTGTCTTTTCGATGACCTGCGGCCGCCTTCTAAAAGGAAGGCCCTTTTTAATAAGAATCTTGACGGAGTCGAGTAGGATATGCGGGTAGTTGCGTTTTACCTCTATGGTAGGGACCGGAATGATATGCTTGCCTTCGGTCTGTCTTGCCCGGCGTGCGGTCTCGATCTCCTCCCGGGTGGCTACGTCGTCGATATTGATGATACGCTGGGGGTGGGGGAGGTCCAGTGTCTGCGCGATTGAATGCACCATCTTCTCCGACGTGCCGAGTATCAACACGCGCTTGAACCGCTGATGCTGGAGTGCTGTCAGCACCTCCCTGGAATGGGCATCGTCGGTGAAGAGCGCGGTCTTCACCGCGGTGATATTTACCTTTTCCCTTTTTGCCGATTTTCCCGCGAGAATGTTCTGATCCCTGATGAGAAGTCCGTCGTCGATGATGATATCGATCCCGAATTTCTGAGCAAGGAGTTGGGCCCTGAAGCTCTTGCCTGTCCCGGACCTCCCTACGAGGGCTATGACCTGCACTCCCCTCATGAGCCAGACAAGATGATGGTATAGTCTTTTCAGGTTCAACGTTTTCATCCCTTTCCTATAGTTTAGTGAAGCTTTCATTGAAGGTCAAGTAAAGGGAGATTAACCCCCATTTCTCACAAATCACCGTAAATATTAAGGAATGGGTGTTTTAGCGCTTTTCTCACCGTAAACATTATTTTTTACATCTGCCAAATTATCATTTAACCCCCTTGCTATGCAATCAGATTGCAGCAATCTTTGAGAAAACCGCATTAACCTTGACCGGACGACAAAGCGGTTATAATATTGATAACGGGAACCATTTTCAATATGGGAAAGATTATGATCGCGTTCGGCCCCGTCCCGTCGAGGCGCCTGGGAAAGAGTCTCGGTATTAACATGATCCCTCCCAGTCACTGTACCTATTCGTGCATCTACTGTCAGCTCCGGCGTACGAGGCACATGTCTTCGACACAGGGCCACTGGTACGATACGAAAGATGTGGTGGAAGCAGTTGCTGCAAAGCTCGAGATGGCGAAGGAGAGCGGAATCAGCGTAGACTGGCTTTCATTCGTGCCTGAAGGCGAGCCAACGCTCGAAAGGTGTATTGGAGAGCAGATAGACGGGGTAAAGAGCCTTGGTGTGCGGGTCGCGGTGATCACGAATGCATCTCTGCTCTGGAAGAGTGAGGTACGAAAAGCCATTGGGAACGCTGATCTCGTTTCTGTGAAAATCGATACTGTAGCAGAACAGAGCTGGAAAAGGATTGCGAGGCCGCACGGTGAATTAAGACTGGATTCTGTGCTCGACGGGATAGGGCGGTTTTCCTGCGATTACGACGGTATACTTTTAACAGAGACAATGCTTGTTGCAGGTATCAACGATGCAGTCGAAGCTATCATCTCTACCACGGACTTTATTAAAGCAGTTAAGCCGCAGAAGAGCTACATTGCCGTACCGGTAAGGCCGCCCGCCGAGACATGGGTGAAACATGCCAGCGAGTACAAGGTCGGCCTCACGTATCATCTACTGCATGAAAGCGGAATCAATACGGAGCTCCTCGTCGGATACGAGGGAAACGAGTTTCAGCATACCGGGAACATCGAGCGGGACCTTCTCTCCATTACTGCTGTGCACCCCATGAGGGAGGACGCGGTGGAGGAGTTCTTAAAGGAAACCGGCGGAGGTACCGTACTTCTCGATTGGCTCCTGAGGGAGGGCAAGCTTGTTGAGAACGAATACGGCGGGAACAGGTTCTATCTCCGGTCTCTCGAACGGTGGGAATAGAGACCGTTATCTGCAATCTGTATGACCACGTTGGATTCACCAACAGCCAATGGCCGATAGCTGCCAGGCATCGGTTCTACCGGCGTTGAACGTTTGGACGCTTATTCCAGAGTGATTTCTTTGAAGAACCCGCCGGCTCCGACCCAGGGAGCGTTCTGGTTATTGTACTGGGTCCTGACCCATCCCGCGGTCCTCCGGATGTCGGAGATATGGATCTCGTCGATGGATCCCCAGAATTTACCGGTCGTTTCGAAGTCAGCCCTTGTGTGCCCGATAAACGGCGAGTTGAGGACCGGCAGGGTCGAGAGGACGCCACCGCTCTGCCCGACGAAATCCCCGTCGAAGTACATGTTTGCCGCCGGCGCGGTAATCGTATCTCCCAGGTCGGCCTTGTATCGCCACGTGCCTGTCAGGTGATGCCAGGACCCGGGAATAAATGAGGAAACGTCCTTTGTCACCTCGTATGGGTTTCCGCTAAAGTCGGAGGTCCTGAACCGGAGCGGGCCCTCTAGCTGGAAATCGAGGAAAAACGGGTTGATCGGCGGCAGGGACGCGTCGAAGATCGTTCGGTGGTCTGATACTCCCCAGTCGTTCGGACAAATCCACAGGGAAACAGTACCGTCTCTCTTGACAATATCGGGAAACGGAATGTCAATCAGGTCGTCACCTACTGCATCAAATAAACGACCCCTTCCGATCTGAGTGAGCTGGTCCGAGGTTCCGGAATCATTCGCGGTGTGCGCGTGTATAGTCGAATCATCGAAGCTTTGGTGAAGGTGGTAGACCCCGAGGTAGCCGTTGCTCCACACGTCCGTGTCGTTTGAATCGACCAGGAGCGAGTCGTACAGTATATAGAACACGGTATCCCTGTCCGTGTACAGCTTCGGGGCCTTGAACCAGAGCTCACCTTCATTCGGACCGGTATATACAAGCTCCCTCGGAAGCTTCTTCGTTCTACTGTCGTCGAATACGAAGATATCGGTTCCGCCCGGTGCTATGTCATCGAAAAAGGAGGAATCCACCTGGCTGAGGTCCACGTACACCGGAAAATCGGTGAGCTGTTCAGAGACCTGCAGCGGGTCCACCACGATCCTGATACTCCCTTGCCACTGCGAGGGGAACGTGTAGTTCCAGTCTGCGGAGTCGAGCTGGTTTCCTGCGCGGTCCCACGGTCTGACGTTGGTGTAATCGAACATGACTTTGTAATCTTTGCCTGTCTTGAGAGGATTCAGGGGATAGTAGCGGAACCTCATTCTGTTATCGTACCACTGGAAGTGTCCGTGCTCTAACCATCTTATGTCCTGCCAATCGGTTGACGCGAGAACAAAGCTGTGTACAACGGTACTCGCGATCATCGGCTCTGTGAACTGGATTTCAACGAAATCCGGCGGGGATATCTGCTCCGAAAAGGAGGGGGCCCATACCGTTACTTCGGGTATGGTGAGGTCCGAGAAGGGGACGGGCGAAGTGGTGAAGGACCACTCGAACTGCTCTGTGAGATAGAAGCCTTCTTGGTCCCGCGCACTCGTATCTATACTCACAGTGATCTCCGTCCCTACCGGATAATCGTCGTCGTTGCCGCCGGAATGGTCGGGATCGTAGTGGAATACAAACGCGCTCTCCCCGGCGAACCACTCGAACCAGCCGTCGTCGGCGGTGTAGGTGCTGCCGCCGAAGGAGATCGAAAACGCATCTTTCGTAGTCCAGGTATCCATGTTGGCGGTAAAGGCGACCGTGACTTTCGCATTGAGCGGAATATCGGGTCCCCCGTTTACAGGGTCGCAGGAGTATACCCTTAGGTCCGAAGAGGCTATATGGAAGAGGTCCGTCCTAATCCCGCATGAGCCCAGTATGAGCAGTATGGGGATGAAGATGTAAAGAAGCCTTCTCATGCTGTTCTTCCTGTACTATTCTACTGAATAATATATCTCTACTATCGACATTTCTCAACCTGTAACCTCAGAAAATCTGTGTATTGTAGATGGAATTCGGTGATGGATAAGTTTTTTCATGCGTTCTCGAATAAAAGCAGAATCGGACAATGAGGAGACCGGGATTTCCGTAGTTAGGTTGCCCTTTACCCTCATTTAGCTTATAATTAGTATGTTCAAAAAGAAAAGACATCTATGTAACTATTTTACTCGTAACTAATTCGTAGTTGATGACAGAAGCATAAACTACAGAATTGGTTCATTTATCTCTTATGTTTTAATTTATAATATTTAATAAAATTGCTATATCAACAAAAAAATCTAATTATTATAAGGAACCAATTCGTGAGCTGGTGTATAAAGCAATGTTGGTGAATTGGTAATTAAGCCGTACCGTACACCTGTTTGTCGTACGGTACGGAGAATGCACTAGCAACTAATTATGACTGGAGAAATCGGCTTGCTGGTTTCAGAAAATATCATTCCCGTGGGAAACGGTTACATTATGATCGATCCCGAAGAGGGAACAACAGGGGTCGATATAGGTATTCAGTTCTTCCAGGTTTTCGTTACGCGCAACATAAGAAAGATTCATATGCAGGCAGGAAATATCGGGATACGTATGGACCTGAAGGGAAGGTCCCATCAGCGTGTGCCGGTGAAGGAAGTGCATTTACCGTGCACCGTGCAAAAAGCTCATGATAAGGGGGAGGGCACGCTTCTGCGGTACAAGGCGGCCTCCTCCAAAACGCGAGGGAGATCATTTCACTGATGAGTAGCTCACCGACTGTTTCAGTAATAATACCGGCCTATAATCGAGCTCACTATATAAAGAGAGCGATCGAAAGCGTGAAGGCCCAGACATACAGAGGCTTCGAAATCGTAGTCGTAGACGACGGGTCTACAGAAGACCTGAGGAGTGTCGTGTCTCTATGCGGTCCTGACATACGGTATATCCGTCACGAGAGGAATCTCGGCTCAGCAGAGGCGCGGAACAGAGGAATCAGAGAAGCCAGGGGGCAGTTCGTTGCTTTTCTCGACTCGGATGATATCTGGCTTCCGGAAAAGCTCGATCGTCAGGTGAACCATATCCTGAGCCAGCCTGAGCCTTACAATACAGTCTGCTACTGCCAGGTCATCATGTATAACGGTGCCGTAAAGGTTTTGAGTTCGGACAGGGAGATTGAGCGCCACGAGCATATTGCAGAATATTTATTCAAGAGAGCACCGCTCCTTCAGTCGAGCTCTCTTCTTTTATCAAAAAAGCTTTTACTCCATACGAAGTTTGATAAAGCATCAGGGAATTGCGACGACTTGGACCTCAGTATTCGGCTTCACGCAGGGGGCGCGCACTTCAGTATGGTGAAACAACCGCTCCTGATCTTTTTCAACGATATAAGGGAAGACCGGGTCAGCTGCCCTCAGAACTTCTCATCTCTCATTTCTTGGCTGGATGCCCGGAAGACGCTGATTTCCGATCGGGCAAGAAAACGAATACTCGCACATCGTGCGTGGAGCATGTATAAAGGGGGAGAGAAAAAATTCGCTCTGACATCTATACTGAATGCGGCCTTCTCAAGGTCGATAACGCCTGTTGAGACTGTTCTCTTTCTTTTGCGCTGTTTTCTTCCGAGAAGAGCTGTTAGGATATACCACCGGTTAAAGTACATGCTGCAGAATAGAAGATTAAAAGAAGCGTTCAAGCTCCTTTAAAGTTTAAAGGAGGTAGAAATATCTTATTCTTCATCTATAGGGGTTGTATATTGGGGTGTTCAAAATAATGTATTTCGCACGGTGAAACTGAATTGAAACGATCGAACAGCAGCAAAGATATGAAAAAAGTGTATTCCAGTATCCTGGCGGCGCTGGGTTCTTTTATGGTATTTATTATTGTTTTTAACGCTTTCGAGGACCTGGGTGCACTCTGGCTCAGCGCTCTGTTCCTCATCCCCATTGCGACGTTCTCACTCCTCTACGGGATTAAAGGGGGCCTGATCATGAGCGTGCTCTCATTTCCGGTATTGAGGCTTCTGTTTTTCCTCTTTCATCGCCCACCCATGACTGAGCCCAATGACATCATCATGGGATTGGTGATTTCGCTCTTCTTCGGGGTGATGCTCGGATATTTCAGGGACGCGACCGTACGTTATAAACGAGTATCGGAGGATCTCACCAAGGTTATCTTAGAAGTGAAGAAGCTGAGCGGTCTACTCCCCATATGCGCGCACTGTAACAAGATCCGCGATGATGAGGGGTACTGGCAGAAGGTCGAGCATTACATCTCGGCACACTCCGAGGCTGAGTTCACCCACGGTCTCTGCCCGGACTGCCTGAAGGAGCTCTATCCGGAACTCATAACACGGGAAGAAGAGTAAGCTGAGGCGGCACATAAGTAACAGGGCCGAAGCTTTCTTTTTCCTCCTTGTAACGACCGGGTTTTAGAGGGCGCAATATGGCGGATGCATGCAAAGGGACCTTTAAAACCCCCATCTCTTTGTGAAAAAGGGGGTTAGCAGTATGAATGTTATTCCCGGCTATAATACTTTTCAGGACCTCCACTTCGTGATCGATAATATGAAGGGAAATGTATAGTATAGAAATAGTAATAGGCCCACAAAATTACATTAACAGGATGGACACAGTTTGATATACTCGTGTACCATCTATGAGGATTCTGCATAGATATATGGAGGTTGATATGAACGAACGAAAGGCGATCATTTTCGCGGTGAGGGTTGTAGGGCTGTCCGTCATTAACTTTCTCGTATGGATCGTTGTGTCATCTGCCGTATCAGGTGCACTTGGTATATCCGTGCACTCGGAAATAGAGCAGTCGATGACGGCCGTAATGCTTCTCATGCTTGCAACGAGCTTTTGCAACACCGCTGTTCTCTGCTATGCAGTGGTACGCTCGAAATTCAGTCGCTTGAAGCTCGTCGTCATTGTCTTTTTAGTCTACTTCGGTGTCAATACATTTATTTCCCAGATCGAAACCATCTACTTCAATGCATCATTGAACATTCCGGGTATGGAAATATTCTCCTTTTTTCTGACGGGATTTATCACCGCACTGATTTTTTCTCCTCTTGCCGTGCTCATAATGGGGAAGTTCAGGAGAGGAGGGGCACAGTCGCAGCAGCCGAGGCGGCTGCCTTTAAATGTTGGAGGTCCGGTCGGGAGGGCCGCGATCGTCGCCGCAGTTGTGTATCCCGTGCTGTACTTCGGGTTCGGATACTTCGTACTCTGGCAGTTTCCCGTAGCAAGAGAGATGTATTCCGGATCAACAGAGAAGCTTCCGTTCTTTATCCATATGGCGCGTACACTACAGAACGACCCATGGTTCTATCCCTGGCAGGTGCTTCGCGGTATACTCTGGGTCCTGCTGGCACTGCCTGTGATCAGGATGAGCATGGCGAAATGGTGGGAGACCGGGGTCCAGGTCGGGCTGCTTTTCGCGGTTCTCATGAACGCGCAGCATCTGCTACCTAATCCGTACATGCCTCTCGTCGTGCGAATGGCACACCTGCTGGAGACAGCGACCTCCAATTTCATCCTTGGATTCCTCACGGTTTATTTTATCTGCAGATTGGGAGGACAACCGATGACCTCGAGCGGGAGAAGTAAACCTTGAAAAAGGCCGTACTGTCCCTCCTGCTTGTCATGCTAATCATCTCAACGGCTTTCGGGCAGACGATGCAGAAAGAGATGCAGGACACGGACATGGAGGGTTTTGAGGATGGTCTTCCTTCGACCCTCATTCTTGTCGGCTATCCTTCGGGGGACCCTCCTGCTTCCGTAGAAATTACCGGACGAGCCGGAGAATACAAAAGCGGCGGCAGGGCGCTGTCATTTTCCTACGATCGGGGGAAGAAACCGGTGCCGATCCTGCTGTACAGCGTGCTGCTGCAGGATTTCGAAACCATCGATTTCTGGATCAAGGCTGAAAAGCCGGCACTATGGGTAGTCAATATCAGCGATCTCGACGGTGCCGGGTTCAGCTCCTCCCGAAAGATACCAGCCGGGAGATGGACGCGAATGACCCTCGCCCCCGGCGATTTTACCTGCAATGAGGACTCGCCCGTAAAAAAAGAGAGTCTCGACACAAGGCGACTCGGGGCAGGATTCGCCTGTTTCGATCTTTTCTCGGTTATCGGCGGGGAAGGTAAAAACCAGGTCATCATCGACGATGTTACGGTAAAAAGGCCCCCTGTCACTGTGATTGAAGGGGACTACATACTGGCCTCGAAGAAACAAACAATATCACGGAGCACGAGGATAGAAGGAGATCTCGTCCTCACGAAGGGGTCCGAGCTTCTTGTAACGGCAGAGCGGTTCCGTGTTGACGGCGACGTAATCGTTAAACGATCAAAGCTCACGCTCTCGGGGGGCGGATGGACATTAAATCAGGACTACAGGTACCAGCGCAACATGTGGGCAAAGGACGGAGGCAGGATCGAGATGGAAAAAGGCCTCCTCTACCTCGTGTACCCGTACGGAGCAGCCGCATCAGGAGGCGGAGACGTCAGCTTGAAAGACGTACGTGTGGTTTCCGGGCTTTTCACCTTTGGTCTTCAGAAAGGCTCCTCGCTCCGGCTAGAAGGATGCGAGCGGTTCGGGGAGGTCATCTTGTACAAGGGCGGGAGCTTATACTGTGGGGACTCGGCTTCGATCCTCCTGTGGCTCAACCTCGAGAGCGGCGCGTCCGCAGATGTCAGTTTTCCGAAAGCTGAGCAGATCGGGCGTTTCACCCTTCCACCCCAGATCGGCCGAAAGGTCTCGATCGAGAGGTGCAGGGAAGTGATATGGGGGATAATAGCGGAGAGCGGGAGCGCGCTCACTGTTCGAGATTCCGATCTCAGGGCGTTCGGTATCCATTTTTTGGGGAAATCGATGGAAGTAGTGAGAGGTTTTAACAACGGGCAGCACTACTCTGACTTCTCATACAGCTCAGAGGGCCACAACCTCAGGTTTATCGATACGAAGGTTGACACGTGGAACTTCTACGCATCCGGCCGGGCACAGCTCGAGATCCGCGATTGCATCTTCGGAGAAGCGGTCTCTTTCGGCAGGTCGCGAATTTCAATATACGATTCAGTCTGTGACGGAACAGGAGGATACCTCGGGGCCAAGGACGACTCTTCTACTATGTTCATACGCGGCGAGATAGCGTGCGACGTGCTGACCCACGACAGGGGGAGTATAACGGTAAAAGACTGCGCCGGGATCGGGGGAAGAGTGGAGGCTTCCGGGATGTCGAAGATCATAGTAATAAACACTCCTGTCGACGGTCCTGTGAGGGGGATCGATGGGGGAGAGGTACTACTGAATAAACCGGAGAATCTTTATGAAACAGAACGTGATCTATGAAGAACGGCTCACCGCCAAGTGGATGATAGGTACATTCGGTCTGCTTGCGCTCGTTTTCCTTTTTCTGCTTTTTTTTCAGCTCGTGAGGGGGCCGGTTGGACAGGACCCCGCACCGACATGGTTTTTTCTTGTTTTGTTTTCTGTCTTCAGTATGCTCGGTTACAACTTCAAAAGACTCGTGATACGGCTCACCGAAAAGGATATACGTGTAAGCTACGGTGTCTTGAGCCGCAGGGTGCCGTACGGGTCCATACAAAAGTGCTATTCCAGCAGGACACACACTGTTCGCTACGGCGGGTGGGGTATTCGAATATGGAGAGTAAAGGGAGAATGGAAACTCGGGTACAGCGTGGTCGGTGTACCTCTCGTGGTAATCGAGCTGAAGAGAGGAAGGTACAAAGAGTTACTTTTTTCCAGCAGAGACAGCGTCAGGGTTATAGAGATTATCAACAGACAGATAATGCCATGAGTGCCGGCAGACATTTTCGATGCCGGTATTTCATCAATATGAGGTGAAGGAGTGAATATGTTGAACAATCCTGTTGAATTCGACGTAAAGCACCCAGAAAAACTTTCCCGAGGGCTCGCAGTGTTGAAACTCTTTTTCGGCTGGATCTATGTGGGTATTCCCCACGGTGTATGCCTCTGGGTATACGGGATTGCGGTGGGCATAGTTACTTTTATCGCCTGCTGGGTTATCCTGTTTACAGGACGATACCCGAAAGGGATGTATGATTTTGTCATCAGGTATATGCGCTGGTCTGTCAGGGTAAATGCCTACCTGAGCCTCCTGATGGACGAGTATCCTCCCTTTCACGGGAGGTAGTCATAATGGCTCTTCGAGCCGACGGCTCGAGCCCGGGAATAAAGGCGGTGTGGTCAAGATCGAAGCTGCATGTTCTCGCCGTCCTTGCCGCAGTTGGGGGAGGCATACTCGGAGTCTTCGGTGCGATCTTCCAGGAGATTTTCTACGGATCGATCTTCGTCGCGTTTATCGCCGGCCCCATGATCGAGGAAGTGATGAAGCCCACAGGGGTGTACCTGCTTTTCGTCTTAAAGCGGGATGCGTGCAAGGGAAGGGTGCATACGGCGCTCCTCGCAGCGCTTGGAGGGCTAACTTTTGCACTTGTTGAAAATCTTTTCTACCTCATGGTATACTTTCCGGAGCATTCTCACGCCGTCGTGGTGGTTCGATATACTTGGGCGCTCGGTTTGCACACCGTGGCAAGCTTCATAGTCGGGTTCGGGATCAATGAGAATCTCATTCGCTCCATCAAAGGCGATATCCCGTTTCTCAAGGGAAACTGGAGGTTTTTCGTGATACCGATGGTGCTGCACAGCGTTTTCAACGTGGCCATGGTCGTAATCGGAAAGAGGTGGGTATAATCCATGCGCAGCATCCTTGGGCGAATTGCGGCCCTGGTGATAAAACTCCTCCAGCGCCGCATACGGGGGAGTGTTACGGTAGAGGGGAGGCCGTACACAGTCACTCCCGAGGTGTTCAATCCGAAGCTGTATGTCACTACATCACTCCTCGCCTCCTGCTTGCGGGTTTCAAGGGGGGACAGAGTGCTCGATATGGGAACGGGGTCCGGGTTGCTTGCAATAGAAGCGGCACGATGCGCACGTGAGGTCGTTGCGATCGATATCAACCCTGAGGCGGTACGCTGTGCAGAGGAAAATGCGAGGGCCCACGGAGTCTCGGATCGCATCTCTGTCATGCAGGGGGACCTGTTCACCCCGCTCGCTGAGGACGAGGTGTTTGATGTGATACTCTTTAACCCGCCCTACCTCGATGGATCGGGAAAGAGCCTTTTCGATTACGCCATATACGACCCGGACAAGAGGGTCGTCGGGCGGTTTCTAAAAGAGGCCAAAAGCCACCTCGCCCCGTCCGGCTATATTCAGATGGTCTATTCCTCTATTGCCGATCCCCGGAGAGTACTGACGCTCGCACAAGAGTCTGGGTTCATGTGCGTCGTCGTGATGCAGAAACGGGTGCTGTTCGAACGTTTTTTCGTGTTTGAGCTTTTCCCCCGTCATACGGAGGGCTCCCAGTGAGAAAGGCGTTTTTCTGCATATTTTTCCTCGTTGTCGGGGGGCTCGCGGCAGCTCAGTCCGACGGACTTCAATCAAACGGACTTCAGTCCGCCGGGTCCTGGGACGACCCCATGTACGAAAGGTTTACCTTCGAGGATTTTGCACGGTACGAACCATCCGGCATGGAGATCGATTTTACCGATATAGACTATCAACTTCTCAATGCCGCGATATTCTACGAAACGAACCGGAGGAGGAGCGAGAACGGCAAACCTCTCTTTTTCCATTCGGAGGCACTCGAACGTGCGTCGTCCCTCCACTCGCGAGACATGGTGGAGAAGGGGTTCTTCAGCCACGAAAATCCATACGACCCGAAAAAACGGACGCCCTGGCTTCGGATGTCCATCTTCGGTATAGACGGCGGATACGTCGCGGAAAACATAACCGAGGCCTTCGGGATCCGTTACCAATCCGGTACTCCCGTCATCCTCCCCGAGGGTGACGGTGGGGACTTCAGAGATTATGTCTCAGGCGAGGTGATCCCGCCGCACACGTACAGGAGCTTCGCGGAATCGGTCGTAGAGAGCTGGATGCAGTCGCCGCCGCACAGGGCCAATATCCTGGACAAACAACTTCGTTACCTCGGGTGCGGCGCCTATCATTATAAAAACAAGTCCTTCCACGGTTTGGACCAGTTCAAGGTTACTCAGAACTTCTCTTCGGACCTGCCTTTACCGTAGAGGTGTTTTTATTACCGCCTGGTTACCTCAACTTGGAAGCCCTCTGTCATGATCTTTATAATATTGGTTGGCGGGTTTTTCTCACAGAGCTGTATGGTGACTATGGGTTTGCGAAGAGAAAAACGCCGAAGCGTCCGATTCCTGATATTTTACCGTCAAAAAATTATGTGATGATATACAAAGCAGAAAAGCAGGCCGTTCTCCCTGATAATTATGAAAACAACCGTAAGGGGAGACGGCTCCCCCGCGTATCGCAATTTCTGGGGAACATGACGCCGGAGTTCGATCCCTGAATCGGCGGATCTCTTTTTTCGGAGCCTGGATCATGTGAATTCAGGAAAAGGCCGGATGTTTACTGTGATCTGTGGGCCGTTGGGGTTAATTTTTTGCTAGAACTCCGGGAGAGGGTAATCTCGCCCCTGTTTTTTTCATCATTGGGCCGTCCCGTGCCCGGGGCTTTCCCCTATGCAGATCCGCCACCCGAAAGAATTGATAATAAGGGTCAGCTGGCCTTTTTCTTCGATCCCTCTCCCTTGATAATCATCGCGGTAACGATCGAGCCGAGCCCGAAGAGCGATGCCGCAAACCACACGAAATAACCGAACACTGGGACAAACCTCAGCAGGGTGATGATGAAGAGGCCGAGAACGAAGCTGCCGAATATGACGCCCTTTTTCTTTATCTGTGCCGACTGCCCGAGGATGAGCCTCCCTATGGTAAGGCTGATCGCCACATATCCTATGATGAGAGCGATGTGGTATGCGGAGGCGGCAACCATCCCAAGCCCGATTCCGACTATTGTTCCGAATGCGAGAGCCACGCCTATCGGGGCTCCGAATAGTATGATTGCACCCCAGCCTGCTGAAGCGCCCGGTCTCTTTCTTATTCCCTCGGAGAGCAAAAAGAGCGGTTTCGCCGCAACCAAGATGAATACAAGCCCTACGAATACGGTGGTGAGAAACTGGAATATTTTTCCCGCCACACCGGCGAGAATGATAAAGGGGAAGATCTCGCGAAACCTCTTTTTGTACTCAGGGACATGATGGGTGGTGGTTCCGTCGATCCGGGCGCCCGGCCTGACGAGGGCCTCCTCAACGCTCGTATACGTGAGGTCCCCGCTGATATGCGCGCCGTCCGAAAGCGTGAGGTATTTGATGTAGAGGAAGGCGTCCTCTCCTACAAAGCCTCCCATGATGGCGGTTCTCGCAGCACCCCTCATGGTTCCCCCCACAGGTCCGTCGATCAGTACATCACCGGCGCCTACGAAGAAGTCGCCGCCGACAGCGGCACTTTTATCGATGCTGACCTTATTCCCGAGAACGAACAGATCCCGGCCGATTCTTTCGGCTACTGTGAGATTTCCTCCTATGATCTTGACCCCGTTTTCTACATTTCCGGCAAGCGTGATGGCACCTCCCACTGCGAATATGCTGCCTTTTACGCTTCCATGCAGCGTGAGTGACCTGCACGCGGACCAGAGGTCGCCCTCTATGGTTCCCTCGATTATCGCGGTATCTCCGGCAATATAGAGGTCCTCTTTCACGACCTCTGAAGCCGGAACCAGTATCGTATCTCCTTTCCTCGCTACGAGGGCAAAGGCGGGCGAGAAAAAGACTGCTGTTATGAGGAATGCAGAAGAGACCGCCACCAGGAGTTTTCGAGCGAATACAGGCATCTGGCTCCTCCTTTTATACAAAGTTTCCTACAAATACCGTTCAGAGCTGTTTATGCAGGTGCAAAAGGGGAAGATGTGAAAATGATACGTTCTCTTTATACGCCTGTCAAGCTGAAATCATTCATATTCCTGCCAGCTCTTTATCTGGAGATCGGCAGGTGATTTCCGAGCTATAGCCTCAATGAAACGCCGCGCAAGCTGGAGGTTCGTGATGAGAGGAACGCCGAAGTCCACCGCGGACCGTCTTATGATGTAGTCGTTGGTGAGCTCCTCCTCCTGATAGTTCTTCGGGATGTTTATCACGAGGTCTATCTTTCCGTCCCGGATGTAATCAACGGTGTTCGGGCTCTGCTGTTCGAGAGGCCAGTAGAGCACATCCGACTCGATTCCGTTGTTGCGGAGAAAGTCGGCCGTGCCCCGGGTCGCGAACAGCCTTAACCCTAGATCCTGGAGTATCTTCGCGCTTTCCAGGAAGTCGGCCTTACTCTCTATCGGTCCTGTGGACAGCAGTATGGATGATTCAGGAACCCTGTAGCCGACGCTGAGAAGTGACTTGAGAAACGCCTCCTCGAAATCGTCGCCGAGGCATGCGACCTCCCCTGTTGATGCCATCTCGACGCCGAGTGTGGGGTCCGCCCCCTCGAGTCTCGTGAATGAGAACTGGGGGGCCTTGACCCCGACATAGTCGAGATCAAGGGATGAACGGTCTATCCTCTCCACCGGCTGCCCGGTAATGACCTTCGCTGCGATATCTATGAAATTTATCTTGAATATCTTGGAGACGAAGGGGAAGCTCCTTGAGGCCCTGAGGTTACACTCTATCACCTTCACGTCGTTTCCTCTCGCGACAAACTGAATGTTGAAAGGCCCCATTATGTCGAGTTCCTTTATGATCTTCCTCGTGATCTTTCGTATCCGGCGGATCGTCTCGAGGTAGGTCCGCTGCGGGGGGAGGACCAGGGTTGCATCCCCTGAGTGGACTCCGGCAAATTCCACGTGCTCTGATATTGCGTCGCACACCAGCTCGCCCCTGTTCGCTACTCCGTCGATCTCTATCTCCTTTGCGTTCTCGATAAACTTGCTGATGACGATCGTGTAGTCTTGGGAAACACGGGCAGCCTTGCCGAGATACCGCTCGAGCTCCGAGTCGTTGGATGCGACGCTCATCGCCGCGCCGCTGAGCACATAGGAGGGGCGGACGAGCACGGGATACCCCACCTTGTTCGCAAAACCCTTGGCCTCCTCGAGGGAGACGAGCTCGTTCCACTCGGGCTGGTCTATTTCGAGATCGTCGAGGAGTTTGCTGAACTTGTGCCGGTCTTCCACGTTGTCGATACTCTGGACAGGGGTGCCGAGGATTCGCACCCCCGCCTCGTGGAGCTTCATTGCGAGGTTGTTGGGAATCTGTCCTCCCATCGATATGACGATCCCCTCGGGGTCTTCCTTCTCATATATGTCGCGTACCGTTTCGAGACTGAGCTCGTCGAAGTAGAGACGATCGCATTCGTCGTAATCGGTGCTCACTGTCTCCGGGTTGTAATTTATCATGATGGTGCTGTAGCCGATCTCCTTCAGCGTGCGAACGGTATTGACGCAGCACCAGTCGAACTCCACCGAGCTCCCGATGCGGTAGGCACCTGAGCCGAGCACGATGACGCTCCTGGCGACGCCTCTGGCGACGCCGCTGACGAGGTCAGTGGCAGATTGGCTCTCCTCCGAACGGTCCGCCAGGTCCGAACGGTCCGGAAACTCGATATCGTCTTCGCTTCCATTATAGGTGAGATAGAGATAGTTTGTCCGGGCAGGGTATTCTGCGCCGAGCGTATCGATCTGCTTTACCTTGGGCGTTATGCCGTAGTTTTTCCGTAAGGACCGGATCTCTTCCGTTTCTGTACCGAGAAGCTGAGCTATCTGGAGGTCGCTGAATCCTGCCCTCTTCGCCTCGAGCAGAAGCTCCCTGTCGGGAAGATGTCCCGCGCCGCGGCAGAGCTTTCCCTCTATCTCTACGATGTTCTTAATCTTGTGTAAAAACCAGCGGTCCACGTGTGAGAGCTTGTATACCTCGTCGACGGAACGACCCTGTTTCAGGGCCTTTGGTATGGCGAATACCCTGAGATCAGTCGGCTGGCTTATCTCCTGTTCCAGGTCGTCGAAACTGAAGTAATCGTTGCACACGAGACCGGGCACTCCGATCTCGAGCATACGGAGCGCCTTCTGCAGCGCCTCCTCGAAACTTCGTCCTATCGCCATGACCTCACCGACGGATTTCATTCCCGATCCGATTCGGTTGGAGACCATCCTGAACTTTCTAAGGTCCCAGCGCGGGATCTTTACAACGATATAGTCAAGCGCCGGCTCGAAGCAGGCTTTCGTAACTCTCGTGATCGAGTTCTCGATCTCCGTAAGGCTGTATCCAAGAGCGAGCTTGCAGGCGATGAACGCAAGCGGGTATCCTGTGGCTTTCGAAGCGAGCGCGCTTGACCGTGAGAGACGGGCGTTGATCTCTATGATACGGTAGTCGGCGGAGGATGGGTCGAGGGCGTACTGTATGTTGCACTCGCCGACCACTCCCAGGTGTCGTACCGCCTTCTGCGCAACGGTTCGCAGGAGGTGGTATTCCGTATTTGAGAGGGTCTGGCTCGGCGCCACCACGATGCTCTCACCCGTGTGGATCCCCATCGGATCGAAGTTCTCCATGTTGCACACGGTGATGCAGTTGTCGAAACTGTCGCGGACTACCTCGTACTCGACTTCCTTCCAGCCTTCGAGGTACTCCTCGACGAGTATCTGGGCGGTGAAGCAGAACGCCTTTGTTGCCAGCTCCTTCACTTCTTTCTCAGAGAAGCATATCCCGGAACCCAGTCCCCCTAGCGCGTACGCGATACGGAGCATTACCGGGTAGCCGATACGCTCGGCCTCCAGCAGCGCCTCGTCCACGGATGCCACAGCGCTGCTCTTCGGGACCTTGAGGTCGACCTCGCTGAGCTTCTTCACAAAGAGCTCCCTATCCTCCGTTGCCTTGATCGTCATAAGCGGGGTCCCGAGTACCCTTACCCTGTAGCGTTTTAAGGTTCCGTTATCCGCGAGCTCGAGCCCGCAGTTGAGAGCCGTCTGTCCGCCGAAACCGAGGAGAATTCCGTCCGGTCTTTCCTTGGCGATGACTTTTTCGACGAATTGGGGGGTTACCGGAAGGAAGTAGACTTGGTCCGCCAGGAAGTCCGACGTCTGAATCGTTGCTATATTGGGGTTGACGAGGACCGTATAGATCCCTTCCTCCTTCAGGGCCTTGATCGCCTGACTGCCGGAGTAGTCGAATTCGCCGGCTTCTCCTATCTTGAGGGCGGATGAACCGAGTATCAGTACCTTTTTCGGCTTGTTGATCACGAGAGCATCTCCAGGAATAGATCAAACAGAAAATTTGTGTCCATAGGTCCCGGCGCTGCTTCGGGGTGGAACTGTACGCTCATGAACGGTTTCGAACGGTGACGGATACCTTCGTTTGTCCCGTCATTGGCGTTGATGAACCACGGCTCCCACCCGTCGGGCAGAGTGCGGGTATCGATGGCATATCCGTGATTCTGTGCCGTGATGTAGCAGCGTTTTTCTCCCACTTTGACACAGGGCTGGTTCTGGCTGCGGTGCCCGAACTTCAGCTTGTAGGTGTCGCCGCCCGCAGCGAGTGCGAGAATCTGGTTGCCGAGGCATATCCCGAAAGTGGGAGTGCTTTTTTCTATCACGTTCCGTACTATTTCTACGGTCCTGCCGCATTGTTTAGGGTCCCCGGGGCCGTTGGAAATAAGGACTCCGTCGAACTCCTCTTCAAGAAAGTCGTAGTTCCATGGGACCCTGAGCACGCTGATGTTTCTATTGAGGAGAGAGCGGAGGATATTGTTCTTGCATCCACAGTCCACGAGCACCACCCTCTTCTTCCCCTTGCTGTATAGCTCGGTTTTTTTTGTGCTCACCTGGGAAACGAGGTTGTGAGTGCCGGGATCGTAGAAGGGGATATCGTCCTCGGTTACGATCTTGCCGAGCATGGTTCCTCTCGATCGAAGATGCTTTGTGAGCATCCGGGTATCGATACCGCGGATTCCGGGAATCTTGCCCTTTCTCAGCCACTCGTCTAAGCTCATCACCGAGTCCCAGTGGCTCGGTGAGTCGGAGTACTCGGATACGATGACGCCGTTCGTCTGTATACGGTCTGACTCGAAAGGGTAGGGCAGGCCGTCTAAGATCTGTTTTTTGGGAATGCCGTAATTGCCCATGAGCGGGTAGGTGAAAACGAGGATCTGCCCATTGTACGAGGGATCTGTGAGCGACTCCGGATACCCTACCATACCGGTGTTGAATACGACCTCCCCGGACGTGTTCTTCGTATATCCGAACCCATACCCCTCGAATGAGTTCCCATCTTCCAAAAGAAGTCGAGCTGTACAGCCTGTGACCATCAGGGTTTCCAGTTTTTAAATTTTGAGTAACAATACTGTTGTATAGGGAAAATGTCAAGAGGAGCATGATGTTATGTCATTGTAGAGGCTACCGAAGAAGCTCTTCGTTCTTAAATTCTCTGTAGAACGAGAGTGCTTTGAAATGCTCTTCGGGAAACAGAGAGGTCCCCTGCACTATATAATGCGCGAAACTCTCGGCGAGTCCGGGGCCGAGCATGACTCCCTGGCCGCACATTCCGCCGAGAATGTAGAGGTTTTTGTAATCTCTCACTCTGTCTGCGATCGGTACCCCGTCAGGGGTGTTCGGGTAGTACCCCCTCCAGGTCCTCCGCACATAGACGTTTTTCAGTGATGGAATTGCTCCTATCATGCGTCTCGCGATGGTCGGCCCGAATAATGAGGTCGCGTGCTTCCCGTACAGGGAGGTATAGGGGGTATAGCAGAATATGAAGGCCCCGACCCCGTTCTGGGTGAAGTAAAAGGTACGGGAGATTCTGTCATCGTCGGCGCCCGTATCCACGAACATCGGGCCGAGTACAGGCCGGTAGGGCGCGGTAATGCCAGCCTCGTGGCTGTCCGAGTGTACCGGTACGTCCAGTCCGAGCGCTTTTCCGGTCTCCGTAATGCCCGCCCCGTTGGCAAGAACGAATACGGCCCCTCTGTACTCGCCGTTCTCCGTCCTCGCGGATTGTATTCTCTCTCCATTCAGCCTGAATCCGGTCACGGCCCGGCTGAATTCGAAGCGTGCCCCAAGGTCCCGGGCCCGGCGGTAGAACATGTACGCCGTCTTTAACGGTGATATGTTGATATCGCGGGGTGAGAAGAGCGCACCGCAGTACAATGAGCGGTTGATTCCCGGTACGACCCTCGAAAGGTCGTCCGGCTTCAGTATGGAGGACGGTACGCCGAACCGATTTAGGACCTTATGTGCGGTTTTCATCGATCCGAGAGCGCTCTCGGACCTTGCTACGAACAGGTATCCTCCCCGCTTGTACTCGAGTTCCTCGTCAAGTTTCAGCTCGCTTAGAATTTCAATCGAACGCTTTGCAGCGAGGATCTTGACCGGCTCAGAGTGTGAAGCCCTCACCCCTCCGATCGCCGCCTTGTTCTCCCCCTGTCCCGGCGAGCGGTTCTTGTCGAGTACGAGAACCTTGGTCCCGAGCAGGCTCAAGAAATATGCGAGGGGGAGGCCCACGCTCCCCGCCCCGATAACGACAACATCATGGCTCATAGAACAGTCTCACTCCGTGAGGTTTGCCAGGTCCCTGAATTTGATCTCGAGGAAGAACGGCCTCTCGGTATTCTCGGTGATTTTATCGTCCGGGACATTTTTCTCCCTCATTATGCTTTTGATATGTTCGCTGCATGTTTTCCCGCCGCACGCCCCCATGGTAACGCGTTCTAACGCCTTCATCAGGTTGACGTCCGTGATGCCTTCGTCGACGAGCTGCTCGATCTCACGGCGCGTGATGTGCTCGCAGATGCAGACGAGCTCGGGGCCTGCCTCGTACAGGCCCGTGTCCACAGTCTCCATCTCGTGGCCGAACAGCCTTATACCGGCCGCGTATACCGCGGTTTTCGAGTCCGTCTCGATCTCGATGATCCTTCTCTTCTTGTCAGGGGCTTTGGAGAATATATCCCGCACGACTCCTTCTCCGACGACATCTCCGCCGCAGCCGGAGAGCGTGACCCTGAGGCCCTCTTCGATGAGGCCGGGGTTCAGCTCGTACGGTATGTATGTGAAGGTCTTTGTCCGCTCCCGGCGCACGAGAGATACAGCGAGGCCTGGGCAGAAGGCCACGCATCGAAAGCATCCGCTGCAGTCGGAGCCTGTGATCCTGGGGACTTCGAGAAGATCGCCTTCGGGGATATAGATGATCTTTTTTGGACATACCGAAACGCACGGGTTGCACGGTATTCGCTGGTAGCAGTGCAGGACAGGCATATACCCTTCTTTTATCTCTTCAGGATACTGAAGAGTATAAGTCCTGCCTGGCTTAGACTTCAGCACGCTGATTTTCTCCTGCCAGCTCGGGTCGAGAATCCCTTCATGCTCGATGAGGTGCCCGACCGCTTCGCCTGCTGCGACCTTTCCGCCGAAGAACGCGGCGCTCGCCTCTGATACCTCCTCGGCGTCTCCTGCCTCGAAGACAGGAATACCTGCCTCGCGCGCCTTGCGGGAGAGCTCATTTACGGGCACGAGACCGACCCCGATGAGCACAGCATCGACCTCGACGGCGCGCTCTGTTCCCGGCCTGGGATCGAAGTTTTCGTCGACCTCCGCAAACTCGACGTACTCGACCCTCTCGGTTCCTCTGCACCGGAGGATCGTGTGAGACGTCAGAACCGGGACGCCGAGCCTCAGGATCTTGTCCCTGTGGACACGGTACCCCGTGACCGACGGGAGAGCTTCGAGCACACACACCACCCTGATGTCCGCCTGGAGGGCATGATACGCCGCGATGAGCCCCACGTTGCCGCTCCCTACAACGAGGAGCCGGTCGGCCGGCTTCACGAAGTCGCGGTTGAGAAGGGTCTGGAAGGCTCCCGCACCGTAGATGTTGGGCAGGTATGATCCGGGAAAGTGGATTGTTCGCTCGCGCGCACCGGAGGCGTTTAAAAATACCCTCGGCCGCACAAGAGAGTATCGTCCGTTTGAGCTGATCCCCACCTTGCCGTCCTCGAAAACGGCGGCAGCGGTCGAGCCCGTGTAGACCTTCACGTTATGCAGAGCCCGGACCTTGTCTGCGAGCGCTGCGGCAATATCTGTTCCGCGCGACCCTGCATAACAGTCGGAGATGGAGCCGAAGAACTGGTGGGTCTGGAGGGTGAGCTTTCCGCCCAAGGACGGCTTGTCATCCACGAGGACCGTTGTCAGAGGGTACTGGCCGAGCACTATCGCGGCAGAGAGGCCGGCAGGGCCCCCTCCCACGATGAGTACGTCGCACTCCTCCTCATGAGTGGGAGCGAACTTTGAATCCCCTGCATCCGAAATATCTATTTCAGGCAGCCCCTGCAGGGGCTCGATCCTCATCCCGGGCTCGAGCATTGTGACACACGCCTTGACCGGTACGCCGTCCGCAAGGATGAGGCACTGTGCGCACTGTCCGTTGGCACAGAATATCCCCTGGGGCAGGCCGTCCCTGTAGTGCCGCCTGAACACGTCGATTCCGTTGGCTATCAGTGCCGAGGCCAGCATGATACCCTTTGGGGCGAGGAGCCTTTTCCCCATGTAAAAGAAGGGGACGAGTTCCTGTTTTTCGATATCGATGATGGGGTGTGAATCGAGAAAGCCTTTCATGATTCTCCTGTGTGGAGCAAACCCCCATTTCTCACATAGGAATGTGGGGGTTCAATCCCCGTTTCTCATGACCAACGGAAAACTGTAAGTAACGGGGCTTTAATCCCCATTCCTCATGTACAACCGTAAATAGGAAGGAATGTGGGCTTCAATACCCATTCCTTTACACAGGAATGGGTATTATAGCGCTTTGTTCACTATAAACTTTGTTTTTTACAGAAGATTATTAAATTCTGACGAGGCATCATTTAAACCCCTTGCTATGCAATCTGATTGCATAGCAATTTGTGATAAAACCGCACTAACCTGTATTTGGGAACGATACCCTGTGAATCAGTAAATATACGGATGACTGTTCAAAGCTTTTTAATATTCTCCAAAATACATAAAATGCATCTCATCAGGCGTACCGTACGGCAGAACGCCAGATAAGACAATTTTAAATTATTTTTGCACTGATCTCAAATCATTTCTAATTAGTCGCTGGTGTATTCTCCGTACCGTACGACAAACAGGTGTACGGTACGGCTTAATTACCAATTCACCAAAATTGCTTAATACACCAGCTCAATAATTAGTTGAGAGTGAATAATTACATGAAACCAACTCATTCATCAATGCCTTTTTTTGTTGAACATGCTAATCATTCACCAAGAACTGATTATTGTGATGACCGAAAAGCAAAACCCGACCGCCCTGTCCTTCAGCTCTGCGACGCCGGCGAAACAGAAGTGGAACCATGGTCCCTTGCCGGTATGACCCGGTACGAAAACGTTTCATATTACCAGCAATGTGCTGCAGGATCCTGGGTTTCTCGGAATCCGATTACAATAAATCTCTGATTTCAATAAATCTTCGATTACAAGAAATCTCTGTTTTCAAGAAATCAGGTTGAGCGGCCCGGTGAGCGACCTCGTTTCCGCCGTTGGTATCCTCATGTCCATCTCGGTTCCGAAGTCCTGATGATCAAGAAACTCCCCTGCGCCTCCCGCCGCCCTGCCGAGTGCAAAGGCGATAAACGCTATGTCTTTTACCCTTCTTGTGGTGATCTTCCCTGAACGGAGAGCTTTCCAGCATATCCCGAGCCATACGCACGCTATTGCGGCATCCAGGTTTACTGCGAGCACTCTCGGGGTGGAGCCGTTCTCCTTCAGCGCCCTGACGAGCTCATGGTAGAAATCAAGAAACACGTTGACCTTATTGGACTCTTTGATGTACCGGTATATCACCTGCTCCCTCGGATCGAAGTTTACAGCCTCGGTTCGAAAAACAGGATGCCCGAGACATGGTATCCGCTCGTACTCGGTACCCGCCTCCTTCGCGCTGTTTTTTTTCCTTTTAAAATCATCCGTGGCGAGGACTGCGAGCTTCTTAACATCAGGATACGGCAGGTACGGGTCGTCGATGTCGTGGCCCCCGAACCAGTCGAGCAGAAATCCCACAGCCCGAGCACCGTTGCCTCCATGGACCAGGCCGGTCGTCGCAAGGGTCGCTATCATCGCCGTGTTCGGCGTGTTGCCGGCGGATGCGGAGAGCTTCGCACCCTGGGCCGATATGGTTCCCGGGCCGTTGGTGAGGGACGCTGTCAGAGTGAGCTCCGCGAGTCTCTCCTCGAACGAGTTTTTCGGAAGATCTCCGGTCCAGTAGAGGATGAGCGAGCCGACAAAAGATTTTTTTCGCATGATTTCAAGCAGGGAGTAGCCGTAAAGACGGGGGGTTATTCCGTCGTTGGAACTGGCGTGAGAGCTGCCGCGCATCGACTGTCGGATCATCCCGCCTTCGGCGATCTTCATCTGGTCTTTCACCTGCGTGGCATAAGGCTCAGGAATATTCCCCTGGGAGAGAGCGAGCTCCGTGGGCAGGCGTTTTCCGATCTCGCCGAGGTTTACGAACCATGGGTTCAGCCGAAGAGGCTTTGCGCTCCCGAAGTCTCGCTGCAGCCCCTGGGTGCCTGCAACGAGGGAGAGTGCGGCCGGGATATGGTGCAGGGCGGTGACCCTGATTCCGCGAGAAAGAGCGCTTTTCAGCTCCTGTGTTTTTCTGTAGTGATGGTGCGGTTTATAGGGGTCGATCCCGAAGTAGCCGTCGAACGCCTCCTTTTTTGCCTGCGCCGAACTTTTTTTCCCCTCGACAACCGCTCCGGCATGCCCGAGAGTGATGCCGCTCCTCTCTGCAATCTCCCCTGCGACATATGCGACGATGGGTTTCGTGAACTTGTTTTTCCGCATGAGCTCTATCGCGTCGTGCTCGTAGGTCCCTCCAGGCTCGATATACAGCACGATGAGCTTTGTGTTTTTATCCCGTTCGGCAAGAATGAGGAAGTCCTTCAGAAAAAAGAGGATGAGACGGTCCTTGCCTGTGGGTATGCCGAATGATGTCCCCATTCCGGCCGAGAGAAGGTAGCTCGAAATCGTATTCACCATGTTGCCCGAGTTCGATATAATTGTGACGGACCCCGGTTTGAAGCTCTCCTCGGGGTTGTCCCCCCCCACGGCTCCTATTCGTACACGGTCGTGGGTGTTGATGATGCCGAGCGTATTGCACCCGACGACGTCTATGTTCGCCGAGCTCGCGATCTGACGGACCTTTGCCGTGACCTCGATCGATACGTGCTCCGTGACGATATAGAGTGTCTCCACGCACTGCTTGCCGTGGTCCACGACCTCCTTCACCTCGCCGTAGACCGCTTCAGGGGGTGAATAGATGAGAATTTTGTTGGGATGTTTTTCCGGCTCGGTATATCGGAGGAGCTCTTCGAAGGTGGCGAACACCGGGATCTCTCCTCTTGGGGTCCCGATACGCTGTCCTCCCTTGCCGAGAGCCCACCCGCCTATGATGTTGCCGCAGTAGTTCTGGGATACCGAGGAGACCTTGCTGGCCTCTCGGCCGGTGATGTTTGAAACAGCGACCCTGTCACTCTTTTGTAGAAGGTCCTGCAGCTTCTTTGCCCTCATGAGAGGCCTCCTTGAAGTCCTGAACCGTTTGCATCAGCCTGGCGGCATACTCCGCCACCATTGTCACGGGAGTGTCCGGTCCGAAGATCACATAGGGAAGACCGAGATATTCGAGCGTCTTCTTCATCACGAGAAGGCCTTTGACGAGGCCCGGGCCTCCCCGGCCTACTACTACCGGGATATGGATCCGTCCGTGCTCCTCCACCCACCCGGTAAGCGCATCCGCTATTGACTGGAACGTCACATCTATCAGGGTGTTGTTGGCCTTTCCGCCCAGTATGAGCAGAAGCTTCGCATCCTTGAGACGATGGGCGAAACAGCGCTTTGCCGTGCCCAGCATGCGTTCATACGGAGGGTTGCCTCCGAAATCCGAGAGGAACATCGGGTCCCCGCCGTGAGTCAAGAGAGTCTCGGTGATGATCGTTGACACTCCGCCCCCGAAGAGGATGGGCAGTATTCCGCTGCCTCCCAGGTCCGATACATGGGCCTGTCCCTGGTGGCTCTTAACGTCCCACTCCTGCAGCTCCTCCTCGAAGGAGGAGAGGTCCTCAGGATACTCAGGGACAACCACACCCGGAACCTTCGATTTGTAGTTCGTCTCGTCGACCGTTGCTTTGAAATCGCAGGCATAGGCACGGTTTTCATCTGTTACTCTCCACGGGTTGATCTCGGCCGTCTCGAGTCCGGTCGATACGAAGAGGTCCCAAAAGGACACGAAGCACCTCGATAGTGTGCTCACGAGCTCTCCGGGACAGCCCAGGGTGGAGAGGAGACCGCTCGCCTGGTACGCGTCGAGTCCTCGGTAGATATCGATAGGGATCGTGGCCTTCGCCTGCTCCGGGATTGTTTCTACATCGACTCCTCCGGACAGAGAAACGGTAAAAGAGGGAGAGAGATACCTGGAGTCGTAGGTGATTGCGGTGTAGATCTCGAGCTTTGCCGGGACATACTCCTCGAAGTAGGAAAGACGGGGCATGTGCCCGTTTATCTCTTCTACCGAAACACGTTTGAGCTCGCGCATGAGGTCGTTGACATTATCCACCTTCACGACGGCGTGCGCTCTGCCTCTCCCTGTGGAGATAACGTCAGGCTTCACCACGGCGCTGCCTCCCCACTCCTCGAGGCATTTTCGGATCTCTGCGACATCTGCAGTGCCGGGAAAGTGCCGCGGAACCGGAATGCCGTATCTCGATGCGTAGTGCTCTAAAAAGGTGAACTCTGTTACGTGCAGCGCCATTTTTCCCTCCCACCTTCTGCAAAAAAAGGGTTATGTGTTGTCGGTGTCCTCCGCTTGTATAAGGCTTTTTTTCAGCTCGAGGACTGCAAGCTTAAGGTTGTTTATTGAAGTCCTGTCAGGGATGAAGACGAATTCGATGATCTTTGTATCCGGGTCCGTGAGGCTCTCCGCGAGCCGTTTATGCTTCGGAGATACGAGCACGGCATCGCAGTTTTTGATGAGCTGCCGTATCTTCTCCTCGTCTTTGGAGTATGTCTCGAGGAGCCTGTTGAAATGAAGCCCGAGCCGGTCGAGGACTTCCCTTATTTCCTTGAGGAACTGATAGCTCGTTGTAACGATACCGACTGTGCTGCTTGTGGGTATCTTCGCTATGGTGATGAGTGTCGAAACCTCCGGCTCTATGTTTATCCCTATGATCGGCTTTCCAGTGCTGCTGAAATATTCCTGGACCTCGCCGAGGTGGTAGAAGCTCGTCACGATTATATCGCTTCCGTCTATTCTCTCTATCGCCCCGGGATCGTTCCGTCGAAGGTCGTCGAGGAGCACAGGGGCACGATGGATGAGGGGGTCGAGCTCGAGATGGTCCGTGAAGTAGGTAAGCTGCTCGAGGTTGCACTCTATGAAGCTGATGTTCACCTTCTGCATCATATCCCGCTTTTCCGTGATATACTGGAAAACCGCTTTCTCAAACTCCTCGATTGAGTATTCCTGGGAGAGAGCCTCCTCGAGCGAGTGCTCTACGATCTTTTTCAAGAGGACCTGACGATTGTAGGACTGAAGTTCCTGCGGAGATATGTTGACGAACGTCCCCTTGCCCACGGTTCCTGTAACGATACCTTCCTTTCCGAGCTCGTTATACGACCGGAGCACCGTATTGATGCTGACACCGAAATCTTTTGCGACCTGCCTTACCGATGGGAGCTTCTTCGATTTTATCTCGCCCGACTGTATCTTCGCCTTCAGTATGTTCTTGAGCTGTATGTAGTACGGTGCAGTATGCTTTTCTCCCAGTCTATACGCCATTGTCCTATGATAGCCCCTTTAATGTCTTAATACACTAAGACATTATTGTGCACAATCTTCAATAAGTCAAGGAAAAAGTAGGGAAATAACTCAAAAAAATCATTTTTATGTTGACAAATTGTCTCAGCAGTTATTAATATGTCTTAATACAATTCGATGATAGGGAGAAGAAAATCGAACGTACTGTGGTACAGAAGATACTGGAAGAGCACCTTGTTGAGGGAAAGGCTGAGGCCGGGAGCGAGGTAACGATACGAATAGACCAGACCCTTACCCAGGATGCGACCGGAACGATGGCCTACCTGCAGCTGGAGGCTTTGAGGCCTGACCGGCTTTCTACAGAGCTCTCTGTAAGCTACGTCGATCATAACACCACCCAGATAGGATACGAGAACTTCGACGACCACCGCTACCTGAAATCGATTGCCCGCAGATACGGGATCTACTTTTCGATGGCAGGGAACGGGATATGCCACCAGGTGCATCTCGAGAGGTTCGGACTTCCAGGCAAAACCCTGCTCGGCTCGGATTCGCACACGCCGACCGGCGGCGGTATGGGGATGTTCGCGGTCGGAGCCGGAGGACTCGATGTAGCGGTCGCCATGGCCAGGGGGACCTTTACATTCACCTATCCGGTCATCACGAGGGTTTTGCTCAAAGGAAGGCTGAACCCTTGGATTTCGGCAAAGGACGTCATAATGCGGCTTCTCGAGATCCTTACCACAAAGGGGAACGTCGGCACAGTGCTCGAATACCAGGGTCCGGGAGTTGAAACGCTTTCGGTTTTTGAGAGGGCCACCATCGCCAACATGGGGGCGGAGCTCGGGGTTACGACGAGCGTGTTTCCGAGCGACGAGATCACACGAATGTTTTTAAAGAGCCAGGGACGGGAGAAAGGATTCAGGGGGCTTCTGGCCGATGAGGGTGCGGAGTACGGCAGGACGATAGAGCTGGACCTCGGCGAGATCGAGCCCCTTGTCGCGCAGCCGCACAGCCCTGACAATATAAGAGCGGTCTCCGAGTGTAAGGACATAAGCGTCGACCAGGTGGCGATCGGCTCGTGTACCAACTCGAGCTACAAGGACCTCATGGTCGCAGCCCGGATGCTGGATGGCCGTACTGTTCACCATGATGTCTCGTTTGTCGTCGCGCCAGGATCGAGGCAGGTCCTGCGCATGATCGCGGACAACGGCGCGCTCGGTGTCCTGATAGGAGCGGGCGCGCGGATAGCAGAGTGCGCATGCGGGTTTTGTATCGGAAACTCACAGGCACCCGGAACAGACGCTGTGAGCGTGAGGACCTCCAACAGGAACTTTCTCGGACGGTCCGGTACGCCCTCTGCAAAGCTCTATCTCACGAGCGTGGAGACAGCAGTTGCTTCAGCGATTGCAGGAACCCTCACAGACCCGAGGACTCTCGGAATCGAGTACCCCGATGTGGAGCCTCCCGCTCTCTATGCAATCGACGACTCGATGATCATCCCTCCGTCGGAAGAGAGGATGGGGGCTGAGATAGAAAGAGGTCCGAACATAGGAGACCCGCCGGAGAACGAGCCGCTCGGCCCGGATATCGAAGGTGTCGTCACCATCAAGGTCGGGGACAAGGTCACGACCGACCACATAATGCCTGCGGGAGACAAGCTGAAGTACCGATCGAATATCCAGAAATATGCCGAGTTCGTGTTCGCTCCGGTGGACGAGTCGTTTCCGCGGAGGGCGATCGAGAACAAGAAAAACGGCATTGTAAACATCATCGTGGGTGGGGAATCGTACGGTCAGGGGTCGAGCAGGGAGCACGCGGCGATCTGCCCTATGTGCCTGGGAGTCAAGGCGGTGATCGCAAAATCATTCGAGAGAATCCATACGGCAAATCTCATAAACTTCGGGATAGTTCCGCTAATATTTGAGGATATGAGGGAGTACGACCTTCTGGATGAGGGAGACGAGGTTGCTGTCCCTCTGGTGCGAAAGCTCCTGGAAAAAGGCGCGAGATTGTTACTCGTAAACAAAACGAAGAACAGAGAGATCGGTCTCAAGCACTCTCTCACAAACAAGGAAATAGCAGTGATCCTCGCAGGGGGAAAGCTGAACTACCTCAGACAGGAAGGCGCATGAGATGAAACAGGGTGCGAAGATCAAAAAAGAGAAGGGGGGGCTCGCCGTTCCGGACTATCCCGTCATACCGTTCATAGAGGGCGACGGTACGGGCCCTGATATCTGGGCTGCAGCGGTGAGGGTATTCGACAGTGCAGTCGAAAAAAGCTACAAAGGGAAGAGGAGTATAGTCTGGAAAGAGGTGCTCGCCGGTGAGAAGGGTCACAGGCTTACAGGAGAGTGGCTTCCTAAGAGCACGATCGATGCTTTCTCACATTACCTCATCGGGATAAAGGGTCCGTTGACTACCCCGGTCGGGGGAGGGTTCAGGAGCCTCAATGTAACGCTCCGTCAGACCCTCGATCTGTACGTGTGCCTGAGGCCTGTACGATGGTTTCAGGGAGTGCCGAGCCCAGTCAGGCACCCCGAGAATGTCGATATGGTGGTTTTCCGTGAAAATACTGAAGACGTATACGCCGGTCTCGAGCTTGAAGAGGGAACCAGCGAGGCGCGGAGTCTCATAGAGTTCTGCAACAGGGAGTACGGATGGAAGATCAGGTCCGACTCGGGGGTGGGTATCAAACCGATAAGCGTGACAGGCTCGAAGAGGCTGGTCCGCGCGGCGATAAGGTACGCCCTAGACAACGGAAAAAAAAGCGTGACCATCGTACACAAGGGAAACATACAGAAGTTTACTGAGGGCGCATTCAGAAAATGGGGCTATGAGCTCGCCAGAGAGGAGTTTTCCGGTCAGTGTGTGTCATATGACGAAGTAAAGGGAGACGTGCCGGAGGGAAAGGTCCTGATAAAGGACGTGATCGCCGATATCTTCCTGCAGCAGGTTCTGACACGGCCGAAGGAGTTCGATGTCATCGCGACGATGAACCTCAACGGCGACTACATTTCCGACGCGCTCGCCGCGCAGGTTGGCGGCATCGGCATCGCGCCGGGCGGCAATATCAACTACACCACAGGGCACGCGATATTCGAGGCCACCCACGGTACGGCGCCGAAATACAGCGGCCAGGACAAGGTCAACCCTGGATCGGTGATCCTCTCAGGTGAGATGATGTTGCGGTACCTCGGCTGGACCGAGGCCGCAGACCTCATCGTGAAAGGTCTCGAGCGGACCATTATGAACCGGACCGTGACCTACGACTTAGCTCGCCTCATGGAAGGCGCCAGGACGCTGAAGTGCTCGGAGTTCGCGGACCAGCTCATCATGAACATGATTGCATGAACATGAGTGGGCAGAGGTTTCGTTTTATTTATGCTGTATATCCGCTCGTAGCCCGTCACTGTAAAAAAATATTACACAACGATTTAACATGTTTGCAAAGCACATCAACCCCCTTTTCTCAAAAACCACAGGAAACATACCGCTCTGTTGGGAAGTTACGTGAAATCATTCGATAGGTTAATCCGGAAGCGGACAGCCTTAAAGGCTGAACGGGTGTAATGACAGGTCACGATGTTTTCATGTAGTTTCAAACAACAAGCCATGGGGGTTAACCCCCATGGCTCACACAGGAATTGGGGGCGTTGTGGTTTTCTCAACGATAAACTTTATTTTTGCATGTCATTATCACATACTACCGGGTCATCATTCAACTCCGATGCTATGCGGCTGTTGAGAAAACCACATAGGCGCTTTTTTCATCGTAAACATTATTTTTTACATCGAAACCCCTTGCTATGCAATCTGATTGCAGCAATCTGATTGCAGCAATCTGATTGCAGCAATCTATGAGAAAACCGCATTAAATCCTCCTTGCTCGTTGTGGGTAATTGCGTCATCCTGTGCTCCTGTTTTAGTACCTTACTACTGATTTTCACCAAGAAAGTGGCTTGTCCACATTAGGGGTTACAGTCCGATATTGGTGTAATTTCGTGCCAAAAGTTAAGAATGACCTCGTATTTGGCAAAATAGTAAAAGCTGCAGCCTGCTAGTCCGCAATCTTCCGGCGTATGAAAGGCCTGACGTAAGACCGTAAAACATTCTTAAATATGAGAACAATCCATTCGGTTTCTGTGCTGGTCGAAAGGGTCAGAGCTGCAGCCTGATGAGCAAACCGCATAGGACAAAAACTGCTGTTTACAAAGCATGTTTGTTATGATAAAATGGTTAAACCATTCTAATAAAATAACACAGGAACAATATGTTTCAGCAGGCAAAACAGAGCAGAATCTTTCAGGATGTGATCCGGCAGATCGAAGAAGCCATTCTGCAGGGTAGACTGAAGGCAGGCGATAGACTTCCCTCGGAGAGAGAGCTGAAGGATATTTTTCAGACCAGCAGGGGAACCCTCCGCGAGGCCTTGAGGGTCCTCGAACAGAAGGGCCTTATCGCCATCAAGACAGGAGTAAACGGAGGGCCTGTTGTAAAGGAGGTCACGACCCATCAGGTGAGCGAGAGTCTCGCGCTCCTGATACGGTACCAGAAAATCCCTCTGAGGGACCTTGCGGAGTTCAGGGAGGGAGTTGAAGGGATTGTCGCAGGCCTCGCGGCGGGGAGGGCTGAGAAGAAGGATATAGAGAGGCTGAAGACGCTGCTCGAAGATGCCCGCCGCCATCTCGAGAACGGAGTGTCCCGCTGGGATGACTTCATAGAGGTCGACAACTCGCTGCATATGGCGCTCGCGAACATCGCGGGAAACCAGGTATACGAATCTGTGCTTCGGATGGTTCATGATAACATCGTGCGGTACTATAACCGTTTTCTCGAGAAGAAAATAGAAATCATGGAGGAGAACTACCGGGACCTGTGCGATATCGTCGAGTCGATTGAAGGAGGGCGGAAAGACAGGGCCCGCCTCATCGCCCGGGACCATGTGAAGCGTTTTAACAGATTCATGGAGGAGAAAAAGATATATGGCATGTGATAAATCAGGGCAGTACTGAACGGCGGCCCTCCCGAATCCTTGCAGCGAGGGAGCTTTAACGCCCGTCCCTGACTATTTACAGCGATTTGTGAGAAAAGGGGGTTAAAGCACCCTCATCAGAAAGGAGCCGGTCATGACAAACGCGGAGTATGACGTTCCACCGCCCTCTAATGAGCCTGTGAGAAGCTATGCGCCAGGAACCATAGAACGTGAACTGCTGAAGTCCAAGCTGGCGGAGCTGAAGGGTGAGGAGTTGGAGATCCCCCTCATCATCGGGGGAAGGGAGATTCGTACAGGAACGTTCGGCCGGGCTGTGATCCCCCACGACCACCGCCGTATCCTCGCCCGCTACCACATAGCAGGTGCCGATGAAATCGAGCTCGCAGTCGGCGAGGCAAAGGAAGCGTGGGAGGAGTGGAGTAGATTTCCGTGGGAGGACCGCGCATCTGTCTTCCTCAGGGCTGCACAGCTTCTGGCGAATGAATACCGTTATACACTCAATGCGGCGACCATGCTGAATCAGTCGAAGACCGTTTTTCAGGCGGAGATAGATTCAGCAGCCGAGCTTGTGGATTTCTTCCGCTTCAATGTAGACTACATGACGCAGATCTACAGGAATCAGCCGAACTCGTCTCCGGGGACATGGAACCGTATGGAGTACAGGCCCCTCGAGGGGTTTGTGTTTGCGGTGACGCCGTTCAATTTCACGTCGATTGCCGGAAACCTGCCCACCGCTCCCGCCCTGATGGGAAACACAGTGATATGGAAGCCCGCCTCGGCTGCGGTCTTCTCGGGCTACTACATAATGAGGCTCTTAATGCTGGCAGGCCTCCCTGATGGTGCAATAAACTTTCTCCCCGGTCCGGGAAGGGAATTCGGTCCTCGTGTGCTTGAGAACCCTAATCTCGCGGGCGTCCACTTCACCGGATCGACGGGCGTGTTCAGGAGTATGTGGAGGGTCGTGGGTGAGCATATAGAAGGATACCGCTCTTATCCAAGGATAGTAGGGGAGACAGGCGGGAAAAACTTCTTCTTTGTTCACCCGTCCTTCAAGGATGTCGACCGGATTGCCGCGGGGGTCGTGAGAGGGGCTTTCGAGTACCAGGGACAGAAATGCTCGGCGGCTTCGAGAGGGTATATTCCAAAATCGCTCTGGCCACGGCTGAAAGCGAGATTGGGAGAGCTCGTCGAGGAGATCGGGGTGGGGGATGTCGAGGATTTCACCAACTTTATGGGCGCGGTGATAGACGGTGATACCTTTAGGAAGCACAGGGAGTATATAGAGCTTGCAAAGAGTTCGCCTGACTATAAAATCATCTTCGGAGGCCGGTATGACGACAGTATCGGGTACTTCGTCTGGCCCACGATTGTCGAAACCGGGGACCCGAAATCAAGGCTCATGGAGGAGGAGATATTCGGGCCCATATTCACAGTATGGGTGTACGAAGACTCCGAGTATGACAGGACCCTGTCCTTGTGCAACGAGACCTCACCCTACGGCCTTACCGGATGCATATGGTCGGAGGACAGGGAGGCGGTGAGAAAGGCCTTGGATATACTGCGTCATGCCGCGGGAAACTTTTACATCAACGACAAGCCGACCGGCGCGGTTGTCGGACAGCAGCCCTTCGGGGGAGGGCGCGCCTCCGGTACAAACGACAAGGCCGGCAGCATCCTAAACCTCCTGAGATGGACGTCCCCGCGGTCGATCAAGGAGAGCTTCGACCCTCCGGGCGATTTCAGGTACCCGTACATGGGAGAGAAGTAGTCCGAGCAGCCTTTCGAAAATCACCGTAAATATTAAGAAATGTGGGGGTTCAATCCCCGTTTCTCATGACTAACGGCAAACTGTAAGTAACGTGGCTTATGGCGCTTTCCTCACCTTAAACTTTATTTTTTACAGCTGCCAAGTCATCATTTAGACCCCTTGCTATGCAATCTGATTTCTATGAAATCTATGAGAAAACCGCATTAACTCCATGTTCATTTCCGGGTAGTGACATTATTATTTTTATTGTAACAATACTGCTGAAATAGTATGCTTCAATCATGAGTAGTCTCGTATGGGTGGAGCTCGACAGAGAGGCTCCCGATCATAACGCTAAAGAGCTGATTCGCGGCGCGAAGCAGGGCGTAAAGCTCTGCGCGGTGGTGAAATCGAATGCCTACGGACACGGCGTAGGCCAGATGGCGGGCCTTCTGCCTTCTGTGCACTGGTTCGCCGTGAACTCCCTCGAGGAAGGCCTCCAGCTTCGAAGGCTTGGTGTGGAGAGGCCGGTGCTCGTACTGGGCCATGTGCCGATAGCCCGGCTGGGAGAGGCGAGGGACTCCGGGCTCAGGCTCACAGTTTTCAACAGGGATACGATCGTCGCTATCGAAGCGCTTCCCGGAAAGAAAGAGCCTGTTCGGGTGCACCTCGAGATCGAGACAGGCACAGCCCGTCAGGGGGTCCTTCCTGAAAAGGTCGAAGGTTTTGTGAAACAAATCAGGGGAAAAGATGGCTTGGTCCTCGAGGGTGTCTCCACCCATTTTGCGAACATAGAGGACACTCTGAACCACGAATACGCCGAACGGCAGCTCACGCTTTTCAGCGAGGTCCTCGAAAAAATCAGGGGTCTCGGCATCGATCCTCCGGTGGTACACACCGCATGCAGCGCCGCCTCGATCCTGTTTCCCAAGACCCACTTCACGATGCTCCGGACCGGGATCGGCCTGTATGGCCTCTGGCCCTCGAAGGAGACCTACCTCTCTGCGCGGATGGGCAGCCTGCGAATACCGGAGCTGAAACCGGTTTTGACCTGGAAGGCAAAGATCGTGCAGATCAAAACGCTGCCCGCCGGAAACTTCGTCGGTTACGGCTGCACCTACAAGACAACGAGGCGCACGAAGCTCGCCGTCCTCCCGGTAGGGTATGCGGACGGGTATGACAGGGCGTTCGGAAACAGGGCGCACGTCCTCGTTCATGGAAAGCGCGCTCCTGTAATTGGCCGTGTATGCATGAACCACTGCATGATCGACGTTACAGATATCCCGAAAACGGCGCTTGAGGATGAGGTCGTGCTCCTCGGGAAATCGGAAGATGAATCGATTGTCGTAGAGAAACTCGCCGAATGGGCCGGGACGATAAATTACGAAGTCGTCTCCCGGATCAGCCCTCTGCTCGAGAGGAAAGTAGTGTAAGGCCGCACTCGGTACGAAAACGTAATTAAGGTGACAGTATACATCTATGAAAAAATAGCGCAACCTCTGTATCAACTTTAAATAAAATAAAACAAGCTCATACTTCTATCTGTGGCGGAAACATTCCTCTTCACACATCGTACTATTT
>Ga0307380_10001140_pt1 | contig 39835 bp, 38 predicted proteins | sample UN3MG_FD_202239 | JGI IMG/M metagenome (GOLD analysis project Ga0307380, IMG submission 202239) | Soil microbial communities from Risofladan, Vaasa, Finland - UN-3 | ecosystem: Environmental > Terrestrial > Soil > Coastal area > Acid sulfate soil | place: Finland: Risofladan, Vaasa | collected...
TCTTGCGGACCGAATAATAAACTGACGTGCCCTCGTACTGCTCGATGCCCGGCAGCGGCGGCCGCTTCGGGGTGAAGGAGCCGCCACCGGCGGCGATGACCACGATCTTGCATTCGAATGCGGTGCCGGCGTCGGTGATCAGGCGGAAGCCCTCGTCGCTCCTCTCGAGCGTTTCGACCCGCTCGCTGAAATGGAACTCGGCGCCGAACGGCTTGATCTGCTCCATGAGCTTGTCGGTCAGATCCTGGCCGGTCACGACCGGCAGCGCCGGCACGTCGTAGATCGGCTTCTCGGGATAGAGCTCGGCGCACTGGCCGCCGGGCCGGTCGAGGATGTCGATGACGTGAGCCTTCACATCGACAAGGCCGAGCTCGAACACGGCGAACAGCCCGACAGGCCCTGCCCCGATAATGATTGCGTCGGTCTTGATCACATCTTCTGACATGGCGCCTCAGAACTGCTTTTCGGGAATCCGGACCCTGAGGCCATCGAGCGCCTCCGTCACCTTGATCTGGCACGACAGCCGGCTCTCGGGGCGGATGTCGAAGGCGAAGTCGAGCATGTCCTCCTCCATCTGCTCCGGTTGTCCCGTGGCTTCGCGCCAATCGTCTTCCACGTAGACATGGCATGTGGCACAGGCGCAAGCACCGCCGCATTCCGCCGCAATGCCGCGAACGGAGTTCTTCACCGCGGCTTCCATCACGGTCATGCCGGGCTGGGCCTCGACCGTGTTCTCGCTTCCGTCGGGTTGAATAAAGGTAATGCTGGCCATGACCTTGGCGGGCTCTAAGGCTTGATCCAAATCTCGGGAGCCGGGCTTCGCGGTTTGAGCGCGCCCGAAGGGAGAGCGCGGTTGGGGGCCGGCCCGCCCGCGGCCCGTGCTCTATAAGGCAATTGAATTTGAGACTCCAGGGCCTTGCGGCACCTTGGCGCGCAAGAGGTCCGTCAGCGCGCGCTCAGCACTGAAGCGATATAGGCCTCGGCCTCGCTCAGCGATGCCTCGATCTCGGCGATCCGCGCGGCGCGAAACTGGGTCAAGCCATCACCTTTGAGGGCCTCGGCGCGTTCGGCGGCCTGCGCGGCGCGCCACGCGCCAACGGCACTGGCGGAGCCCTTGAGGGAGTGGGCAGCGTCCTTCCAGGCTTTGTCGGACATGGCCGCGCGGAGCTGCTCCAGATAGAGCACGGACTGGGTGCAGAAGAGTTCCAGAACCTCGCGCTCAAGCGCGTGCTCGCCGAGCGTATAGCGCGCGAGGTGGGTCAAATCGACGGGCTGCGTGGGGACGTCCTGCGCTTGGGCAGGCTCCGCCGGTTCCGTCCTTGCTGCTCGCTCACCCACCATGGCCCTCTCCTGGAAAATCCTTATTCGGACGGCGTCTTGAGATCCGATTGAGACGGATTGTTGTTATGGCGGACCCCGCCCGGGGCGCCTATCTGCCTGCCCTGCAACCGGAAATCGTTCCCCGAGGGCAACACGGCCTCCTTGTCTTACGCGATTCGCGCGTCTGGCGCCGCAATTTGCGTTGGATTCTTAGGGGGTTAAGAGCCGTTAACCCAAGCACCCGATTCAGCTTTTTTTAGCCCTAAAAATTCGTTAACGATGATGGGAGACGGGGAAAAAGCGTTGGGGGCTCTTCCGGTTAGAATTTCGTCCGGGAGCGATGCGGTTCCAACCAATGCGATGCGCCGCAGAGTGCGGGTTTTCGGTCAAAGCGGCGCGGATTTCTCCTGTTCTAGAGTCTAGTGGTGCGAGGAACGCGTTATGGCGCAGGAACAAGCGAAGTCGGCCCCCGGAAAAGCTACGTCAGACGACAAGGATGAGGCCAAAGGCCCCTTAGAGGCCATGATGCAGGGCAAGGGGAAGTCGGGCAAAGACCCCATCCCTGAGCGCACGTCTACCCTCCCAAGACGCTCCACCCTGGCTGACCGGCTCAAGGCCGAGCAGCGCAAGCGCGAGGAGCCCAAGCGGCCAGAGCCACGCCGCGAAGAGCCGCGCCGCGAGGAGCCCCGCAGCGAGGAGTTCCGCAGCGAGGAGTTCCGCCGTGAAGAGCCGCAGCTGCAAAAACTCAAGGCTGCCCAAGAGGAAGCCAAGCCCGCCGAGATCCCGGAGCCGGCCACCGGCGGAGCCGTGGCGCCCAAGCATTTGACCCGGACGCGCCGCCCCGCAGGCCCGCCCCCACAACGCCGCCTCTCCGCGCCGGCGAACGACGATGTTCCCTCGATCGGCGGCCTCATTTTCGCTCTCCAGCAGAGGCCTGCGCGCACGCCGTTCCTCATTGCGCTGGCGGCCTCCGCGATATGGTTCGTCATCGGCGGTTTCTTCGCCTACGGCGTGATCTCCAATCAGGCCGCGAGCGGCGGCGTCATGAGCGCCCCCGCCCTGGCGGCAACGGCTGCCATTTTCGTCCCGATCGTCATTTTCTGGTTCCTCGCCCTGCTCGTTTGGCGTGCCCAAGAGTTGCGTCTCATGGCCTCGGCCATGACCGAAGTCGCGGTCAGGCTGGCCGAGCCGGATCGGATGGCCGAGCAGTCGGTCGCCTCGGTGGGACAGACCATCCGCCGCCAGGTCGCGGCCATGAACGACGCCATTTCGCGCGCCATCGGCCGGGCCTCCGAACTCGAAGCCATGGTGCATGGCGAAGTCGCCGCCCTGGAGCGCTCCTATGGCGAGAATGAGCTTCGTGTCAGGGGCTTGATCAACGAACTCGCCACCGAGCGCGAGGCCCTCACCAATAACAGCCAGCGGGTCAGCGAAGCGCTGAAGGGCGTTGGCGCGGCCGTGGCCCGTGATATCTCCAACGCCAGCGGCTCGATCGACAAGAAGCTGGCCGAGCGCGGTACGCAACTCACCGAGCTCCTCGTCACCCGTTCCAGCGAGGCCGCGGAGCAGGTCCACAAGGCGCAAGCCAAGGTCGCCGAGCAGGTGCCTGGCCTCCTCGAGCGCTTGACCAAAGAGCAAGGCCGCCTGACCAAGGTCATTGAGGGCGCGACGCAGAATCTCACCTCGCTGGAGAGCGTCGTGGCGCAGCGCACCACCGCTCTCGACAACACCATGAAAGAGCGCACCGAGGCGCTTCAGTCCTCGCTTGCCGAGCGCATCAAGGGGCTTGAGAATTCCGTCGCCCAGGGCGCCATTGTCCTCGACAAGACCCTGAAGGATCGCACCGAAGCTTTCGCCGCGACGATTACGGAAAACGCGGGCGCTCTCGACAACACGATGAAGGAGCGCGCCGAGACCTTCATGGCCGAGATCGGCAAGAGCACGCAGGTGCTCGACCAGGCGCTGCAAAACCGCACCGAGACGTTTACCGGCCTTGTGGCCGAGAGTGCCGTGACGCTCGACAAGACGCTGGCCGATCGGACGGCCACATTCACCAATGTCGTCGCCGAGGGCGCCGTGGCTCTGGAGAAGACGCTTACGGAGAAGACCAACGCCCTGACCAACGTGGTCGCCCAGAGCGCCGTCACGCTGGACAAGACGCTTCAGGACCGCACCGATACCTTCACCAATGTGGTGGCGGAAGGCGCGGTCGCCCTCGAAAGAACGCTCCAAGAGCGGACCGCGTCCATGAGCACGGCCGTCAACGAAGGCAAGGCGAAGCTCGACAAGACGCTCGCCGAGCGCACCGAGGCCTTCACCGGCATGGTGGCCCAAGGCGCGGTGGCCTTCGAGAACACGCTCCAAGAGCGGACCGACGCCCTGGCGGCAACGGTCGAGGAACGAACCAATGCGGTCGACAAGACCCTGGCGGATCGCACCGCTCAATTCACCTCCGCGGTCAATCAGGGTGCCATCGCGCTGGACCGGACGCTGGCCGAGCGGGCCGACAGCTTCACCAAGTCGCTGCTCGAAAAGGTGCAGACCCTGGAATCGGCAATCACGCAGCAGACCGCGTCTCTCGACAAGACCATGGGCGAGCGCGCTCAGCTGGTGATCACGTCGCTTGCCGACCGGCTGAAGACCATCGACGCGACCTTCGGTCAGCGTACGGCCGAGACCGACAAGATGCTCGGCGAGCACACGCGCCTGGTTGACGAGACCTTCGGCAAGCAGACCGCGCAGCTCAACGAGGTTCTCGCCAACAATTCGCAGATGATGCAGCAGACGGCAGAGCAGGTCGGCGCCCAGTCCAAAGAGGCGGTGGGCATTCTGACCAGCCAGACCGGCAATCTGCGCGAGGTGTCAAAGGGGCTACTGGATCAGATCCACGGGCTTACCCAACGCTTCGAGAACCAGGGCCAAGCCATTCTCACCGCGGCCAAGGCGCTCGACTCCTCCAACGCCAAGATCGACTCGATCCTCGAAGGCCGGCACCAGTCCATCATCGCCCTGCTCCACACCGTCAACACCAAGGCGCAGGAGCTCGACGGCATGATGGGCAATTACGCGGGCATCGTCGAAGGCGCCCTCACCCAGGCCGAGAACCGCGCCAAGCAGGTGACTACTGCCCTTGGACGCGACACCGCCGGCCAGGCGCAGCAGGCTCTGGCCCAGATCGAGAAGCTCCGCGACGAGGCCCAAGCCCACACCGCGCGTGCGGTCGCCGACCTCAAGGGCAGCTTCGAGACGGTCATCACACAGATCGGCAAGCAACTCGAGCAGATGCGCGGGCAGTTCGATCATACCTCGCGCGGCATGCGTGAGGCGGCCCGGCAGACCGCGACCGACCTCGACACGCTCCGTCAGGATATGCAGAAGCGGATGGATACCCTGCCCGAGCAGACCGCTCAGGCGACCGCTGCCATCCGCAAGGCGCTCAACGATCAGTTCCGCGAGATCGAGGCCATGTCGCCGTCGCCGCCGCGGCCAGGTGCTCCGGCCGCTCCCATGGCGCATGGGGCCGATCCTTACCGGCAGCAGCCCCCGCAACCTCAGCCTTCCTACCCGCCACGCGTGGAAGAGAGCCGGCCTACGGGCGGCGGTCTGCCGCCCATGCCGCGCTTCGATGCGCGTGGCCGGCAGGTGACCGCGCCGTATGAGGCAGCCGATCTCGACCAGAGCGCCGGCGGCCTCGCGCAGCAGCTTTCGAGTGCATCCGGCCGCGGCGGCTGGGCACAAGCCGATCAAGGCTATGGCGGCGGGCGCGGCGCGGCGTCCAGCGGTGCGGGCCAGCTTCGCATCGATGAGCTGTCGCGGGCGATCGAGAATCGCACGGCGGCGGATGTCTGGTACCGCATGCGGGCCGGTGAGCGCGGCGTGCTGGGGCGGCATATCTACACCTACGAAGGTCAGGCGACCTTCGATGAGATCTCGAGCCGCTACGACCGCGACGGCGAGTTCCGTAACACGGTGGACCGCTACATCGCCGACTTCGAGCGTTTGCTCGCGGAAGCCGAGCAATCCGATCCGGCCGGCCATATGCTGCAGAACTACCTGACGTCCGAGACCGGACGCGTCTATCTCTTACTGGCGCACGCAAGCGGGCGCCTGCGTTAGAGCCGCAAGGTTAGAGCCGCAAGGCTCCCCCAAGACTGGGCCCCTCCTCCGGAAACGGAGCCAGGGGCCTTTCTTTTTTGGGATTCGTTTCAGCGCATTGGCGCGCCCGGCTGAGACCCGCTTAGCGTCGGCCCGGCCCGAAACCTCCTGGCGCAGGCGAGGAAGACGAGCCGGCCGGCGGTTTTGAGCCCCGAAGCAGGAAACCCGTCGGGCTCTGTTCGAACTTCTCAAGAATGCGGTTCAGGGTGACTGCTGCGCGACGCGCTTCCTGCATGGCCGCACTGAAATCCTGCATGCCTTGCTTGGCCTGCAGGGTCAGCGTGTCGACATCGGTCTGAAGCTTGCCGCCCAAGTCGCTGAAAGCCTTGGCCCCCTCATTCAACTGTTTGATCGTCTGACTGATTTCCTCATCCTGTTGGTTCAGCATCGTGGTGAACTCACTCATATTGGTCATCGTGCTGTTGATCGCCTCTTCGTTCTTGGCGACGACGTCGTCCAGATGCTGGATGAAGGCGTTGGCGCTGTTGAGGGCGGCGGGCGCGGCATCGAACAGCCCTCCGCTTCCGCCCCGTGCGGCTTGAATCGTCGGAATGGGATTTTCGTCCGTCGCCACCAGAAGCGGCGAGTCTGGCGTACCGGGGGTGATCTCAACCCCCTTGCCACCGGTCAAACCCAGAGACTTGATCGAGGCCCGCGAGTCCTCCCGGACCGGCAAGTCGTCTCGCACGCCGACGACGATCTGCACTTTGCGCCCATCGGTGGGATCGAGCGCGAAGGTCTGCACCTCGCCGATCTTGATGCCGTTGAAGGAGACACTCGAACCCGAGGTCAGGCCCGCCACTGAGCCTTCGAACACGATGAGATAGCGCTTGCCACCGCCCGCGAAGTTGGTGATCCAGAAAATAAAGATGAAGGCGAACACAAGCGCCCCCAGAACGAAGCCGCCGATCATCAAATAGTTGGCTTTGGTCTCCATCGGACCCTCAACCCAAGTCAGGCGTCATTAGCGATCAGCCTTCGTTGCTCGGCGGGGCTCGCCGCGCGAGCCCGCTCTCCGCAGAAATAGTCCTTGATCCACGGATGATTGGGTTGGCTCTGCAACTCGGCGGGCGACCCCGTACGTACGATCTTCTTGTCGGCCAGAACCGCCACCCTGTCGCACACCGTGAAGATGGTATCAAGGTCGTGGGTTACCATATAGACCGTCAGTCCAAGTGTCTGTTGTAGCTTCCGAATTAGGTGGTCGAAATCTGTGGCGCCGATGGGATCGAGACCCGCGGTGGGCTCGTCCAAGAACACGATCTCGGGATCGAGAGCCAGCGCTCGCGCCAGTCCTGCGCGCTTCCTCATGCCGCCGGACAGTTCCGAGGGGAACTTGTGGGCGGCATTCGGCGGCAGGCCGACCATGGTGAGCTTGAGGAAGGCGAGGTTGTCCATCATCGATTGCGGCAGGTTGAGATGCTCACGCATCGGCACCTGGATGTTCTGCAAGACAGTCAGTGAGGAGAACAGCGCACCGTCTTGAAAGAGGATGCCCCAGCGTCTCTCGATGGCGAGTCGCGCCTGCGGGGTGAGCGTCTTGGCGTTCTGGCCGAACAGGGCGACCACGCCTCTGTCTGGCGTCACCAAGCCGGTGATAACGCGCATCAAGACGGACTTGCCCTGGCCGGACCCGCCGACGATGGCGAGGATCTCACCGCGATAGACATCGAGGCTGAGCCCGTCCCAAATCTGATGGCTGCCGAAACTCTTAGCGAGTTCGCGCACGCGGATCACCACCTCTCGTTCGTCCTCGACGATCACACTCCGATCCCCGACAAGAACATTGCGAACACGGCGTCCAGGATGATCACCAGGAAGATCGCCTTGACCACCGCGGCGGTCACGTGGCTGCCGAGCGACTCGGCGCTGCCCTCCACCCGCAAGCCTTCCAGACAGCCGACAAGGCCAATGATAATAGCGGCAAAGGGGGCCTTGATCATGCCGGCCATGAAGTGCTGGAAGTCGACCGCCTCGTGCAGCTTGTCGATATAGGTCGACGTATCGAGGCCAAGCACAGCGAAGGCCATGACGCCGCCGCCAGCAAGCGCCATGATGTCGCCGAGAAAGGTGAGCAGCGGCAGCGCCACGACGAGCGCCAGCACGCGCGGCAGCACCAGCGTGTCCATGGGATCGATGCCGAGCGTGCGCATGGCGTCGATCTCCTCGCGCATCTTCATCGAGCCGATCTCCGCGGTGAAGGCGGAGCCGGAACGACCAGCAACCATGATGGCGGTAAGCAGAACGCCCACCTCGCGGAGCGCCAGGATGGCCACCATGTTCACGGCGAAAGGCTCGGCGCCAAAGGGCCTGAGCTGCACGACGCCTTGCTGCATGACGACCGCGCCGATCAGGAAGCAGATCAGCGCGATGATCGGCAGGGCACGCAAGCCCGCATGATCGAGGTGATGGAAGAAGGACGTGGTGCGGAAACGCCACGGCTGCCTGAACAGCCGCAGGAACGCGGCCGTCACTTCACCGAGAAATGCGGTGAGCTCGATCGCGTCTTGCCAAATGCTGGTCAGCCCCGTGGTCGCATTGTCGACCAGTTGCTGAAGCGGCGCGGGCTTGTCGATCTCGGGCCGCTCGGCCTGGCCACGGCGATGCACCTCTTCGATGAGGATGCGAAAGGCTTCGGTGGCGCCGGCGTAGCGCGTGCGCAGGCCTCCGCGCTGCCAGGCTCTCGCCGTGCGTTGCAGGAGCCAGGCACCGGCCGTGTCGATCTCGGCGATGCCGGAAATGTCCATTTCGGCCGTGAAATCCGCCGTCGGCGGAATCGGCACCCGCAGGCGCTCCAAGGCCTTGTCGAGGTCGGCGGCCTCTGCGACCGTCCAAGCGCCGCTCGCCACCAGGCGGAAAGTGGTGCCGCGGAGCTCGACACGAAAGCCGGGAGCACGGGCTTGGGTCGGCAGGACGAGCTGTTGGTCGCGCTTGAGCATGGAAGGGCTTGGTTTGGCTCGTACTCTACGCTTCTGTGTGGCGCCCGCCGCCGTTCGAAGTGCCTACGGTTTTGAACGAAAACATCGGAGAAATAAAGCGTTATGGGAGGCTCAACGGGGGTGCCTGACGGCCCGATTGCGGGTTTGAGCCTCGCCACACGGGCGGAGTGCTGGCCGATCGCAGGCGCGTTTACCATCGCCCGAGGCTCAAAACGCGAGGCGATCGTGGTCGTGGCCGAGATCGGCGATGGCACTCATATGGGCCGCGGCGAGTGCGTACCCTATCCCCGCTATGGGGAGAGCGTCGAGGGGGTCATCGCGGCGATCGAGGGCTGCCGGGCGGCGCTGACGGCAGGGCTGGACCGTGCCGGCCTTGCCTTGCTGCTGGTGTCTGGCGCCGCCCGCAACGCGCTCGACGGCGCGTTGTGGGATCTCGAGGCAAAGCGATCGGGGGCGCGCGCGGCCACACTCGCGGGCCTCCCAGCGCTGCACGCGGTGCCGACGGCCTTCACCATCTCCCTTGGGGACCCCGACACCATGGCCAGGCAGGCCAAGGCGGCGGCCTATCCGCTTCTCAAGCTGAAACTCGGTGGCGCGGGCGACGCGGCGCGCTTAGCGGCGGTCCGCGCGGCAGTGCCGCAGGCACGGCTCATCGCCGATGCCAACGAGAGCTGGCAAGCCCATGAAACCGAGTCGCTTCTTGCTTGTGCGGCTGAGGCCGGCGTGGAGGTGGTCGAGCAGCCCCTGCCTGCGGGACAGGACGCGATCCTTGCGGACATCGCCCGGCCCGTGCCGGTCTGCGCCGATGAGTCCGTCCACGACCGCGCGTCGCTCAAGGCGCTTTCCGGGGGCTACGACGCGGTGAATATCAAGCTCGACAAGACCGGCGGGCTGACCGAGGCGCTGCGGGTGGCCGAAGACGCACGCGCCCTTGGCCTGAAGATCATGGTGGGCAGCATGGTCGCCACCTCGCTCTCCATGGCGCCGGCCCTCCTCCTCGCCCAAGACGCCGACTGGGTGGACCTGGACGGTCCGCTTCTGCTCGAACGCGACCGGGAGGCCGGGCTCATCTACGAGGCAGGCATGGTCTTTCCGCCCTCGCCGGCGCTTTGGGGCTGAGCCACGACGACGAGCCCCCCATGCCAGCGCTGCCGTAGCGCCACGGCGGCGGCGGCGCCGATCACAGCCAGAACCGCCATGACCCCATAGGCCTCGCCGCCCAGGAGCCGATAGAGCGGGCCGCAGAGGATCGTGACCGTCCCCATGACCAGGCCGGCGACCACCGCAGCATAGAGGCCTTGCGCGGTGGCCGCGCGATCCTCGGGGACCGCATGCGTCAAGAAATGGATAGCGGCGAGATGGGTGGCGCCGAAGCTTAGGGCATGCAGGATCTGAAGCAGCCCCGTCGCCCACAATGGCGGATCGATGGCGAGGAAGCTCCAGCGCAGCGTGGCCGCAAGGCCTGCGAGGATCATGAGCCGTGTCGTCCCGGCAAACGCCATGACCCGCCCCGACATGGCAAACAGGGCAACCTCGGCGACAACGCCGATGGACCACAAGGCGCCAATGGTGCCGCCGGAATAGCCTTGCGCGCGCCAGTGGAGCGAGCCGAAGGCATAGAGAAGCGCGTGGCTGCCTTGGATCATGCTCGCGGCGAGCAGGAACAGCAGGAACAGTGGTGCGTGGGTGAGCGCGAAAGCGTCTCTGAACCGCAAGCGGCGGGTGGGCGCGGCCGCCACGCTTGCCGTGCTCGTCAGGTCACGCGGAACGAGATAGGAGCCGACCACCAGCAACGAGGTCGCGGCAAGGAGCAGCGGCATGACCGCACCGGGCCCCCAAAGCTGGATGACAAACCCGGCCCCGAGGCTCGCCGCGATGAAGCTCAGCGAGCCCCACAGCCGCACGCGCCCATAGTCGAGACCGGATTTGCGGATACCGCTGATCGCGACCGTCTCGATCAACGGCATGATGGTCGTCCAGTTGATGGCAAGCAGGATCGCGGCAAGCAGCATCTGCCAGAAGCCCGCGGACGCCCACAGCAGCACGAACGAGCCGAGCGACCCCCAGGCCAGGACCATGAGGATGAGACGGCGGCCGCCGAGGCGGTCGGCCGCGAAGCTGATGACCGGGGTGAACACGATCCGGACGTAGAGCGGCGCGGCGAGCAGAATGGCGATCTGGTCGGGCTCCAGCGTGCGCCATTTCAGCCATACGGGCAGGTAGGGCAGATAGCAGCCGACCACCAAGAACAGCGCGGCGTAGAGAAAGCCGAGCCGCCATGCGAGGGATGGCCCCCGGGCGGACGCTGAAGCTTGGCGTGTCATAGACGTTAACGAATCCCCTGCCCTTAGCCTGTTAAGTTGCCTGTTCCGTTCGGCCCTTAGCTCGAATCAGGTAGCTTCGCCATTATCATGCCGGAACGAGCCCCAAAACGCGCCGCTGCGCAGCGCACCGTAACGCGGCCCAAGCTGGGGTTGGCGCAGGAGTACGCTGCCCTTGAGGCAACACTCAGTGGGACGCCGCTCGGCCGCTGGTTTCTCGCCGAGTATGTGCGGCGGAACCGCACGCCAGAGACACAGCTTATGCTCGACGCCATCGCCAGGTTGGAATCCGCTGTGCTCAAGCCGCAGCGGCAAGCCGGCTTCGCAAGCATTATCACCGAACTCGTAGAGATCAGCGACACCATCGTCCGGACGCGGCGGGAGATCGCACAACTCCGACCGCCCCAGGCGTTCGACAAGCAGATCACCGATGCGACGGAAGAGCTCGACCAAATCGTCGAGGCGACCGAGAAGGCCACCTCCGAGATCCTTTCAGCCGCCGAAGACGTGCAAGAGGTCGCCTGGACGCTGCGGGAGAGAGGCATCGATACCGCGTTCTGCGACCAGCTCGACCAGCGCGCGATCGATATCTACACCGCCTGCTCGTTCCAGGACATCACCGGACAGCGGACCGCCAAGGTGGTGCGCGCGCTGCGTCACATCGAGCGGCGCATCAACGCCATGATCGGCGTCTGGGGCAAGGATGGCATCCCACACCGGACCAGCGCGGCCGGCACGGCGATAGAGGATAGCGCCGATCAGGGCAGCCCGCTTTTGAACGGGCCGCCGCGGGACGGCGAGGGCCTGGGACAGGACGACATCGACGAAATGTTGAGCCGTGGTCAGGCCGCGGGGACTGCGTCCGAGGCCGAGACAGCGGGTCGACGGCCGGCCCCGGGATCCGAGGGTGCTCGGTTCGACCGGCCAGAGCCCTTGACCCTTTCCGATCTCCATGCGGTCAAGCGCGCCGCGCTGTTCGGATAGAAATTATTTTAGCGCTATATCAGAGACTTATCTCGCAGGGTGCGACAAGTTGGCATCCCTCCCCTTGAAAAGACACGGGCTGCTAACCATCTCTGGGTGGACGCAATGTCCCCCAAAGCGTCCCCCAAACTGACGCATGAGAATGAAACGGCCCGATCCCCCCCCGATCGGGCCGTTTTCTTTTTCGGAGGCCACCGGCGCCGCAAGCGGGGCAAAAGCCGGCGCCGCTCCGGCAGGCCCAGATTGTGGGCCGCCAGGACATTGTCGACGAATTGCCGGGTCGAATTCTCCCAACTGTAGAGCAGCGCATGCTCGCGCGCCGCGTCGCGATCGAGCTTGAGAGCCTGGATCGCAGCGGCCTGGAGGTCGGTATCCATGACCGCGCATCTGGGGTCGGTCAGCACGTCCTTGGGCCCGCTGACAGGAAAGGCGGCAACGGGAACGCCGCTGGCCAAAGCCTCCAGCAGTACGAGCCCGAAAGTGTCGGTCAGACTGGGGAACACGAACACATCCGCGGAGGCATAGGCTTCCGCCAGCGCCTCCCCCTCTTCCGGGCCGGTGAACAGCACATCGGGATGGCGCCGCTGGAGAACGGCGGCCTGTGGACCGCTGCCCACCACGACTTTTCGTCCGGGCAGATCGAGGTCCAGGAACGCGTTGATGTTCTTCTCCACGGCGATGCGGCCGACATAGAGGAACACCGGCTGCTCGCCGAACAGCCGCACGCTGCGCGGCCGGTAAATCTCCAAATCCACACCGCGTGACCAGCGCATCATGCGCTCGAAGCCGCGCGCCTTGAGATCGGCCTCCACCGACGGCGTGGCGACGAAGATGCCGGCGCCGCTGTTATGGAAACGCCGTTGGAAGGCGTAGCACCAGGATTCCGGGAACGGCAGGCGGGCCGAAACATATTCGGGAAAGCGGGTGTGATAGCTCGTGGTGAAGGGGCGCTTCATCCTGCGGCAATAGCGCCTCGTCATCAGCCCGATCGGACCTTCGGTCGCGATATGGATGAAGTCCGGCTTCACCGTCTCGATGTGACGGGCGATCCCGCGTGGGCCGACAAGCGCCAGCCTAATCTCAGGGTATGTGGGACAGGGAAGCGTTCGAAAGAGCGAAGGGACGAGGAAGCTGACTTCAGCACCGAGTTTCGGAAGCTCTTGGGCGAGCCGCTCATAGGTGCGGACCACGCCATTCACCTGGGGATACCAGGCATCGGTGGCGACGAGGATGCGCATCAAGCGGCAGCCTCGAACTCCTTGGCCGCGTCGGACGCATGCACGCCCGTATGCGGGTTCCAGCGGATGATTTCGAAAATCCCCTCTTCGGTCTCGACAACGGCCGTGCAGCTTTCGACCCAGTCCCCGGTGTTGATGTAGATGATGTCACCGACTTGGCGCATGGCGGCGTGGTGGATATGGCCGCAAATCACGCCTTGCGCACCGTTCCGGCGTGCCTCTTGCGCCAGAGCCTGCTCGAACTCGCCGATATAGTTCACCGCGCGTTTGACCTTGTGCTTTAGATAGGCCGACAGCGACCAATAGGGCATGCCGAACCAGCGGCGGATGACATTCAGATGCGTGTTGAGCCACAGCGCCATCGTGTAGCTCCAGTCACCTAAGAAGGCGAGCCACTTGGCGTAGCGCACGACCACGTCGAACTCGTCGCCATGCATGATGAGGTAGCGCCTGCCATCGGCGCCCACATGGACCGTCTGCTGCTCGATGGCGACGCCGCCGAATTGCGAGCCGCAATAATCGCGCATGGCCTCGTCGTGATTGCCGGGGATGTAAATCAGCTCGGTGCCTTTGCGAACTTGGCGCAGGAGCTTCTGCAGGACGTCGTTGTGGGCTTGCGGCCAATAAATGCCGCGCCGGATGCGCCAGAAGTCGACGATGTCGCCGACGAGGTAGATGCGGGGGGCGTGGTGGATGCGCAAGAAGTCGAGAAAGGCTTCGGCCTGACAAGCCTTGGTCCCGAGATGTATATCGGAAATAAAGAGCGCTCTGAACTGCCTTGTCTCGGCATCGTTCTGCGCGTCATCTTCGGTTGGTGTGTCCAGCACGATAGGTTGCGAGTTAAGGTGATTTTGTATCAGGCTTGTGACATCCGCAGTCGCCTTTGGTTAACCCGAGCCGCTCCGGCGGCAGACTGTTCTCGCGGCGTCTGGAGGTCGCCGGCGCCCTGAAGCAGGACCTCCATGCCAAATCTTCGATCTCACCCTCAGATGGCCCGTTATGAATGACGGTAACCTAAGCCCGCGCCTTGAAGCGGCGCTTGGGTCTCCAATCATCGAGACGGCGCCCCTGCCCGTCGGCTTCGGGTTGACCGGACTTGCGGTGCAGCTCGAGGACGGGCGCCATTTGGCCGTGAAGGCATGGACCGGTGATTCAGGTCCGAGCCTCGAGATCGAAGGCTACATGCTCGGCGAGCTGGCGCGGCTCTCCGACCTGCCCGTGCCGCAGGTTCACCTGGCCGAAGCCGATCTCTTGGCGATGGATTTCATCGACAACGACGGCGGCCCAATCACGCCCGCGGTGGAGCGCGATGCCGCGCAGCTACTCGCGAGGCTGCACGCCACGCCGCGGCCGAGCTTCGGTTATGCGCGGGACACGCTGATCGGCCCCCTTGTCCAGCCCAATCCTGAGCGCGCTCGATGGGTGCCGTTCTTTCGTGACTACCGTCTTCTGTATACGGCCCACGCCGCGCACGAAGACGGCCGGCTGCCGGCGGCGCTCTTGTCGCGCATCGAGACGCTCGCCGAACGGCTTGACGACTATCTGTTGGAGCCGCCCTTCCCCAGCCTGCTCCATGGCGATCTGTGGACGGGCAATGTGCTTGTGCACGGGGACCGCATTGCCGGCTTCGTGGATCCCGCGATCTCGTTTGGGCATCGCGAGATCGAGCTCGCCTTCACCACCATGTTCGGGACGTTCGGCGATGCGTTCTTCGAGACCTATGCGGGTCTGGCGCCGCTGGAGCCCGGCTTCCATGAGGTGCGTCGGGATCTCTACAACCTCTACCCCACGCTGGTGCATGTCAGGCTGTTCGGCGCGAGCTATGTGTCGGGGATCGACGGCACGCTGGCGCGGCTCGGGATTTGACGCTTGTGGCGTGATGAAGCGGGGGACAGCACGAAGCTTTTCAGCCGGCCAAAAAAGAACCGGCCCGGACAAGCCGGGCCGGTCTTCCCTGCGAAACGAGCCGAACGCGAAAGGCTTGCGCCTTATCAGCGGATTTCGACTCGCCCCCCCATTTTTTTCCCTGAGCCGTCGTTTTAGTCTTGCTTCAGTCCTCTGGCTCTTTCGGGTCCGTCCCCGGAAGAAGAAGGCCCCCCAGCCCGTCCCCCGTGTTCGTAAGCAAAGCTAGCGCAGCCCCGCCGCCCGCTTCAACAATCCGTAGTGGTGGAAATGCAGATCGCTGTCGCACTGTTGCGGAAATGCAAAAATGCGCTTTGGAGGTCTAGGCGATTTGCATTTTATACATTTAAATCAGATAGTTATGCCGTTCTAAAGCCGGTTGAAGACGGAGCTTCAGGGCATGGTCTGCACGCATGGGGCGAGACCGGAGCCGCTCTTGAGGCGGCAACTTTCTAGGCACCTGTTGCACTTGGGCAACGACCCCGGAGCAGACGGGCCACAGCACCCCTTAAGGGTGCTTTGCCTGATCCGCATCGGATGGATTCGGGCTGACGGATTCGGGGGCACTGAGGCCCGCCAGCGGCCCTATCGATGCAGCGAGACGGAGGCGACTGGACGGTAGGCCCCGGACCCCCTGTCGAGCTGCACGATGTTGATGGTATGACGCTGGGCCGACACATTGATGCTCATCCTGCCCGCGAATTTCTGACCGCTGAGCCGCGCCCGGATCGAGCTTCCACTCGCCGTGCCGCTGACCCCGCCGGAGGCGGCGTAAAGCTGCTCAGCCCAGGCGCCGCTGATCTTGCCGCCCTGTATGGTCAATTGGAAGTTGGCGGAAAACTTGTGTTCGACACCGGCACAGCGGACATTCTGTGTCACCGCGGCCCCCACGGTCTTGTACGTCGCGACACAGCTCACCTTCTCCGCATTGCCCTTGAGCGGCGTCACCGTTCCGCCTCCCGACCAATATCCGTCCAGCTGCTGATACGGATTGGCCGATCCCGCATGGGTTGGCGCGGCCGTGAAACCCGCTCCCAGCACCGCCACGATAAGCGCTTTGCCGACGATGCGCGAAAGCAGGCGAAATCCCATGCCGTCCATTCCTCTGATTTGAGTCTCAAAAACATGCTTGGAGGAGAAGTCGGAGATGGCGCCCCGTTGCAGCTCCGGCTCCGGTGTGCATCATGCAGCAAAACATGGCCGGGGGAAGACAATGAAGCTGGTACGGTTTGGCGCATACGGGCAGGAAAAGCCCGGACTTTTGGACGGCAACGGACAGATCCGCGATCTGTCCGGCGTGGTCACCGACATCGCGGGCGACGTCCTTGGGGCGAAAAGCCTGAATCGTCTCAAGGCGATCGAACCGGAAACGCTGCCTCTGGTTGAAGGAACCCCGCGGCTTGGGGCGCCGATCGGCCGGGTCCCGAAGTTCCTCGGGATTGGCCTCAACTATCGCGACCATGCCGAGGAGACCGGCATGCCAATCCCCGAGGTGCCCATCGTGTTCACGAAGGCGACCTCGTGCATTTCGGGCCCCGACGATCCGGTGCTGGCGCCCGTAGACTTCAAGCGCATGGACTACGAGGTGGAGCTCGCGGTGGTCATCGGCAGCCGCGCGAAGCGCGTCGCGAAAGAGGCCGCGCTCGGTTATGTGGCCGGCTATTGCATCGGCAATGACGTCTCCGAGCGCAGCCTGCAGAAGGGCGGCCCCGGCGAATGGATCAAGGCCAAGAGCCATGACAGTTTCGGCCCGCTGGGCCCCTGGCTCGTCACCACGGACGAGGTGCCCGATCCGCAAAATCTCGATCTCAGCCTCGACCTCAATGGCGCGCGGATGCAAACGGGGAATACATCGACCATGATCTTCGGCGTGGCCGATCTCGTGAGCTATATCAGCATCTATATGACGCTCGAACCCGGGGACGTCATCACCACGGGCACGCCGCCCGGCGTGGGCATGGCGCGGAACCCGCGCGTTTTCCTGAAACCCGGTGACGAGATGGTGCTGCGCGTGCAGGGCCTGGGCGAACAGCACGCAAAAGTCGTGGCCGAGACCTAAGCGCCCTCAGGCTTCGGCCACAGCGCATGGAAGTGGTGCACGGGGCCTCGACCCTGACCCACGTCGATTTCGTCGGCGGCGATGATGGCGGCGGTGACGTAGAGCTTGGCGATCTTCACCGCCTTGTCCAGCGTCTCGCCCTTGGCCAGCTCCGCGGCGATTGCCGCTGACAGCGTGCACCCCGTACCGTGCGTGTTCTCGGTCATCACGCGTGGGGCCTCGATGCGCTGAGGGCCCCTCTCGTCCACGAAGATGTCGAGAGCCGTCTCGGCGATGGATTCGCCGCCTGTCAGCAACACCGCGCGCGCACCGCTCTCACGCAAACGCTCGGCCCGGCCTTCCAGCATTTTCTCGCGGCTTTCGTCGGGCTCGCCGAGCAAAGCGGCCGCCTCTCGCAGATTCGGCGTGATGATCGTCGCGCGCGGCATCAGCCTGGTCCTCAGCAGGTCCACGGCGTCTTCATCGAGCAGCGGATCGCCGCTGGTCGCCACCATCACCGGATCGAGAACCACGGGCACGCCGGGGAACGCATCGAGCCCGTCCGCCACCGCCTCGACAATGGAACCGGTGGCCAGCATGCCGATCTTGATCGCGCCGACGGCAACGTCGCTTGCCACGGCTCGCATCTGGGCCAGGACGAACTCAGGCGGCACGGCCATGACCGCATCCACGCCTTTCGTGTTCTGGGCCGTGAGCGCGGTGATGGCGCTCGCGCCATAGACGCCAAGCGCCGAGAAGGTCTTGATGTCGGCTTGGATGCCGGCGCCGCCCGATGAGTCCGAGCCGGCGATGGTGAGCGCGATCGCGGTCTTCAGTGCTGTCATGGCGCGCCACTATTCACTGCTGGCGCCTCAGAGCAACCCCCATCGTCAGCCAATGGTGGCAAGCGACGGGAAGGTTTGCAGGATCCAGCCGGCGATCAGCGTCATTGAGTTGGTGAGGAAGAGGACGCCGGTGAGCACGAGGAAGGCGCCGAGCACTTTCTCCATTACGGCCAGATGGCCCCGGAAACGCTGCAGGGCGCTCATGAACGGTCGGATGGCGACAGCGGCGAGAATGAAGGGGATGCCAAGCCCGAGCGAGTACACGAACAGCAGGCTTACCCCTTGGCGCACGGAGTCCTCGCCCGCGGCCACCGCCAGGATCGCGCCGAGCACCGGCCCGATGCACGGCGTCCACCCGAAGGCAAAGGCCAGCCCGATGACATAGGCGCCAACGAGCCCCGCCGGACGCGTATCGGCATGATAGCGCGCCTCGCGGTGCAGCAGCGGAATGTGGATGACGCCGAGGAAGTGAAGCCCGGCGATAATGATGATGATGCCGGCGAACTTGGCGAGGAGCGGCAGGTTCTCCACCACGAGCTGGCCCAGCACCGTCGCGGTGGCGCCCAGGATGACGAACACCGTGGTGAAGCCCAGTACGAAGGCGACCGACGACAGCACCACCGTCTGGTAGACATGGGCCGGCGTCTCGTCCTCGCCGGTGAGCTGGTCGAAGGTCGTGCCGCCGAGGAAACACAGATAGGGCGGCACGAGCGGCAGCACGCACGGACTGAGAAAGCTCAAGAGGCCTGCGATGAGGGCGCCGAGATAGGTGACATCCATGGCGTTTAGCTATTGCGCTCCCGCGGTAAGAGCAAGGTCCGGAACCAACTCGTGAAGATGATTGATCACGGCGTCGGCCCCGAGCTCAGTGACCGGGGTCACGGAGTAACCATATGAAACGAGAACCACGCCCTTTAGGCCGGCGGCGCGGGCCGTTTGCAGGTCCGTGCGGCTGTCGCCGACCATGAGGGCGCTTTCCGGCGCCGCACCCAAGGCCTTCACCACATGGGACAGCCCCGCCGGGTCGGGCTTTCGCGGGAACCCGGCATCGCTCCCCTGGATGACGCCGAAGGACTCGGCGATGCCGAGGCCGTTCAGGAGATCGCGGGCGATGGCCTCATGCTTGTTGGTGCAAAGCCCACAGGCAATGCCCGCCGCGCGCAGCGCCTCCAGGGTCTCGCGTGCGCCCGGATAGAGTGTGGAGCGCTCAGCCGGGTTTGCCGCATAGTGGGCAACGAAGCGGGTCAGCACCGCATCGTGCTCCGCCGGGCCGAGGGATACGCCGTGCGCTGCAAGCCCGCGCTCCAGAAGCTTGGCGAGGCCGCCGCCGACCATGCCGCGCACGGCCTGTTCGGGATGCGGCGGCAGATCGCGCTCGAGGAGCGTTCGATTGAGCGCCGTGGTGAGATCACCGACCGTATCGGCGAGTGTTCCGTCGAGGTCGAAAACGACCGCGCGGCAAGACCCAAACTGAATCATCAGGCCGCAGCGCGGGCACGCATCGCCGCGTCACGGATGGCGGCGATGTTCTGCGCATAGGCGCCGCCCTTGAACACGGCGGAGCCTGCCACGATCACGTCGGCGCCGGCCTCCGCCACGAGCGGCGCCGTCTCCGCGTTGATGCCGCCGTCCACTTCGAGATGGATGGGACGGGCGCCGATCATCTCACGGATGGTGCGTATCTTGGGGAGCTGTTCGGGGATGAAGGCCTGACCGCCGAAGCCGGGATTGACCGTCATCACGAGGATCAGGTCGACTTTGTCGAGCACGTATTCGATGGCGGTCTCCGGCGTGGACGGCGTGAGGCTGACGCCCGCCTTTTTGCCGAAGCTCCTGATGTGCTGGAGCGAGCGGTCGAGATGCGGTCCGGCTTCCGCATGCACGGTGATGATGTCGGACCCGGCATTCGCGAACGCCTCGATATAAGGATCGCACGGCGCGATCATGAGATGCACGTCGAACACCTTGTCGGAATGGGGCCGAAGCGCCTTCACCACGTCAGGGCCGATGGTGATGTTGGGCACGAAGTGACCATCCATCACGTCGATGTGGACCCAGTCGCAGCCAGCCTTGTCGATCGCCCTGACCTCCTCGCCAAGCTTGGCGAAGTCGGCCGAGAGGATCGACGGCGCAATGATGATGTCTCCGGCCATGGTCAATCCCTTGGTCAATCCCTTCGGGCGCCGCTGAGATACGCGTTATGCGACCGCCGTTTGCTTCGGCGCTTCGTTGCTCGACAGCGCAATCACGGCAGGCAATTGCCGGCCGGCCAGCCATTCGAGGAAGGCGCCACCGGCGGTCGAGACATAGGTGAAGTCCGGAGTCGCGCCGACCATGTTCAAAGCCCGCACGGTATCGCCACCACCGGCAATGCTGACGAGCTTGCCCTCTTTCGACAGACGTCCCGACTCCTCGGCAAGCGCCAATGTTCCCTTGCCGAACGGCGCAACCTCGAAGGCACCGAGCGGGCCGTTCCACAACAGCGTGCTCATCTCAGCAAGCCGCTCCTTCAAGCGCTCGAGGCTTTTCGGACCTTGGTCGAGCACCATCATATCGGTCGGGATCGCATTGACGTCGCACACCGCCCACTCCGTGCCCGGCGCAAGCTCCTTGGCCACGACTTCGTCGACAGGCAGCAGAATTTCACAGCCCGCGCGTTTCGCCGAGGCCAAGACCTCCTTCACCGTCTCCACGAAATCAGGCTCGTAGAGCGAGTTTCCGACATTCACGCCTTGAGCGTTGAGCAAGGTGTTGGCCATGCCGCCACCGACCACAAGCACATCCATGCAGGTGGCAAGATTCTTCAGCACGTCGATCTTGGTCGAGACCTTGGCGCCGCCGACAACGGCCATGACCGGCCGCTTGGGATCGGCAAGCGCGCTGCGAAGCGCGTTGATCTCCGCCATCATCAACTTGCCCGCATAAGCCGGCATGAGATGCGCGATGGCCTCGACCGAGGCGTGCGCACGATGGGCGGAGGAAAACGCATCGTCCACATAGATATCGCCGAGCGCGGCGAGCTGCTTGGCGAACGCGATATCGTTGGTGGTCTCGCCTTTGTGATAGCGCAGGTTCTCCAGCACGGCGACATCGCCCTCGCCAAGCGCTTTGAGTCCGTTCTCCACGTCGGCGCCGACGCAGTCGTCAAAGAACAGCACCGGCCCGCCATTCAGAAGCTCTTCCACGCGCTTGGCGACCGGCCGCAAGGAGGTCTCGGGCGCGCGCTCGCCTTTCGGGCGTCCCAGATGGGACATGAGGATGACTTTGGCGCCCCCCTGCTTGAGCTTCGAGATCGTGGGAAGCACGCGCTTGATGCGCGTGTCGTCGGCAACCTCGCCGTCTTCAATCGGCACGTTGAGGTCGGCGCGCACGAGCACGCGCTTACTCTTCACATCGAGATCATCAATGGTCTTGATGGTGGAAAGGTCGACTTCGGACATACTCAGTTCAGAACTCATATCAAACGTCCCATCGCGACGGCGGTGTCGCTCATGCGGTTGGAGAAGCCCCATTCGTTGTCGTACCAAGACACCACCCGGCAGAACGTGCCGTCGATGACCTGGGTACCCGTCAAATCGAAGACGGAACTTAGGGGGTCATGGTTGAAGTCCGATGAAACCAGCGGCTTATCGTTAACCCCGAGAACACCCGCGAGCGGGGCTTTGGAAGCCGCCTTGACCATGGCGGCGTTGATCTCTTCGACCGTGGTCGGGCGCGAGGACTGGAAGGTCAGATCGATGAGGCTGACATTGGGCACCGGCACGCGGATCGAGGCGCCGTCGAGCTTGCCTTCCAGCTCCGGCAGCACGAGGCCGAGGGCCTTGGCGGCGCCCGTCGAAGTGGGGATCAAATTGACGCCGCTGGCACGCGCTCGGCGTGGATCGGAGTGCAGGGTGTCCACCGTGCGCTGGTCGCCGGTATAGGCGTGGATCGTGGTCATGTAGCCGCGCTCGATGCCGACCGCCTTATGCAGAACCTCGGCCACGGGCGCGAGGCAATTGGTCGTGCACGAGGCGTTGGACACCACGTGATCTTTTTGGGTGAGCTTGTCGTCGTTGACGCCATAGACCACGGTGAGGTCGGCGCCCGAACATGGCGCGGACACCAGCACGCGCTTGGCCCCGGCGTCTAAATGCTGGGCAGCCGTCTCTCGCTTGGTGAACCGGCCGGTGCACTCCATCACGATATCCACGCCGAGGTTGCGCCAGGGGAGCTTCTCGGGATCGGCCTCCGATAGAACCGCAACGTCTTGCCCGTCCGCTCTGAGGCGGCCATCGGCGACGGCGATCTCTCCGGGGAATCGTCCATGCACGCTGTCGAACTCGAGCAGCAGCGCGTTCATGTCGGCGGAGCCGAGATCGTTGATCGCGACAAACTCAAGATCCTTGCGGCCCGCCTCCAGGAAAGCCCTGAAGGTCAGCCGGCCGATCCGGCCAAATCCGTTGATGGCGACACGCGTATTAGCCATTTCCTCCCCTACCTCTAGTTCTTGACGATCAGATCACGGGCCGCGGCCGCCACGGCCTCGGGCGTGATTCCGAAATGCTTATAAAGCGCTTCCGCCGGGGCAGACGCGCCGAATCCGCGCATGCCGATAAATGCGCCCTTGGGGCCGAGCCATTTCTGCCAGCCAAACTCGATAGCAGCCTCGACCCCCACCCTGGGCGCGGTGCCTAGGACCGCTTTCCGGTAGGCTTCGTCCTGGGCGTCGAACAGCTCCCAACAGGGCATGGACACGATCGCGGCCTTGATGCCCTCGCCTTGCAGCATTTTTGCGGCATCGAGGGCCAAAGAGACCTCCGAGCCGGTGGCCAGTAGAGTCACGTCCCGGCCGCCTTCGGGCTCCACGAGCACATAAGCGCCTTTCGCGGACAGATTCTCGTCCGTGGGCGTGGTCCGCAGCAACGGCAGGCCTTGGCGGGTCAGCGACAGGACCGTCGGCCTGTCCTTGGACAGCAACGCAATCTCCCAGCATTCGGCGCATTCGACCGAATCGGCCGGCCGCATCACGGCGAGATTGGGGATGGCACGCAGCGCCGCCAGTTGCTCCACCGGCTGATGGGTGGGTCCGTCCTCACCAAGGCCGATGGAATCGTGGGTCATCACATAGACCACACGCTGCTCCATGAGCGCCGAGAGGCGGATCGAGGGGCGGCAATAATCGGAGAACACAAGGAAGGTGCCGCCATAGGGCACGATGCCGCCATGGAGCGCGAGGCCATTCATGGCAGCGGCCATGGCATGCTCGCGGACGCCGTAATGGATGTAGTTGCCGGCGAAATCGCCGGGCTTGACGATGGCATGCTGCTTGGTGAGCGTGCCGACGGAGCCCGTCAGGTCGGCCGAGCCGCCGATCAGACCTGGCACGACCGGCATCAGCCGCTCCAGAACTTTCTGCGAGGACTGACGCGTGGCGAGCTTGGCGCCCTCGGCGGCGAAGTCCGTCTTGATCCCGGCAATGGCCCGGGAAATGTCCTCGGCCACCTTGGCGTCGATCGGCTCGATGAGGTGTTCGCGGGAGGCCGCATCGAGGCGCCCCGCGGCCTCGGTCCAAGTCTCGTAGACCTCGCTGTGCCGTGCCCCCGCCGCGCGCCACGTCGCTAGGATCCGCTCCGGCACCTCGAAGGGTGGATAAGACCAGCCCAGTTGTTCGCGGGCGCCGGCGATCTCCTCATCGCCCAGGGGCGAACCGTGCGTGGAGGACGTGCCCGCCTTCTTCGGCGCGCCGTAGCCGATGACGGTGCGGCAGGCGATGATCGAGGGCCGGTCGGTGACACCGCGCGCATTCTCGATGGCAAGCGCGATCGCTTGCGGATCATGTCCGTCCACCGCGGCGGTATGCCAGTTCGATGCCCGGAACCGCTCGAGCTGATCGTCGGAGACGGCAAGGTCCGTCGTTCCGTCGATGGAGATGTGATTGTCGTCGAAGAGAAGGATCAACCGGCCGAGCTTAAGATGACCGGCGAACGAGATCGCCTCCTGGCTGATGCCTTCCATGAGGCAGCCGTCGCCAGCGATGCAATAGGTGTGGTGGCTGACGATGTCGTCGCCGTAGCGCTGATTGAGGAGACGCTCGGCGAGTGCCATGCCGACCGCGTTGCCGATGCCCTGCCCGAGAGGCCCAGTGGTCGTCTCGATGCCCGGTGCATGACCATATTCGGGATGCCCTGCCGTGCGCGCGCCGAGCTGACGAAAATTCTTGATTTGCTCGATGTCCATCCCCGGATAGCCGGTGAGGTAGAGGAGCGCATAGAGCAGCATCGAGCCATGACCGGCCGACAGCACGAAACGGTCGCGGTCGGGCCAGTCCGGGTGCGCGGCGTCGAACTTCAAGAAGCGGGTGAACAGGACCGTGGCGACGTCGGCCATGCCCATGGGCATGCCCGGATGACCGGAGTTGGCCTTCTGCACCGCATCCATGGCGAGCGCCCTGATGGCGTTCGCCATATCTGTGTGTGTTGCTTCAGACATTGCCCGGTCCTGCATCAGGGCCTCACCCATCTATTGTCTCCCAAATCCGAAAGCTTAGTAGGCGCGGACGCCCATCGCCGCCTTGACCGCGTGATAGCCCACAAGAAGCTGGGTTAACGCCAGCGGGTGGCTCTTGTTCGCGCCATTGGCGCCATCTACGTCGATGCGACCGACCTGGTCGCGCAGATGGCCCGCCTCCGGGATGAGGTTCCACAGCAGATCCTCGATCCGCTCGGCCCTCTTGTCGGAGATATTGCCGTTGATCTCAAGTACGTCGACGGGCTTTCCGTCCCTATCACGCGAAAGCTCCAGATGGAGCCCGGCATTGCTCGTCCCATCGAAAAGCGGCGAAAAATCGGGATGCGGCAGGGTCGGGCGCAGGAGATGGCGGACATCGAGCTGGGTATCGGAGCCGTTGGCGCCCCTGGGCGACTGGAAGCGGATGACGATGTCGGCGAAGGTCCGCTGCGGATGGATGAAATTCGGGCTGTCCTGCTTGCGGCGTTCGAGCGAAGCGACCACCTCCTCCAGCTTATAACCGCGCCTGGTTGTGTCGCGGTGGATCTTCCACTTGACGCGAAGATCGTCCTCCGGATCGAGAAATATCTTCACGTCGTAGCAATCGCGCATGGCGCGGGTGGTGTAGCCCAACAGCCCTTCGGCGATGACGAATTCGGTGGGCTTGAAGTAGCGCGGCCGGCCCAAAGTGCCGTGGGCGTGGCAATAGACGGGCTTCAGCACCGGCTCCCCCCGGCGCAGCAGACGCAGATGCTGCTCCAGAACGTCCACATAGTTCGCGCGCGGATCCAGCGCGGACAGACCGGCGTAGTTCCGCTCCTGCCGCGTATAGCGATGATAGTCATCGGTGCAGAAGACGGAGCAGTGCTCCTCGCCCAGAATCTGGGCGACACCCGCCGACAGGGTCGTCTTTCCCGATGCCGAATCACCCACGATACCGAGGATGATCGGATGATCTACTCGCTTGGGCATTCTCCGCTCCCAGGCGTTCCTATCCCTATGGCTTGTTAGGCGACATCGCGAGCTGCCACGCTCGCTAGACGGTCCGTCGGCACATAACTCGTCATGATCTGCCGTTCGCCCGTCGCCCCGGTTATCATCATCGTCTGCACTTTGTAGTGGCTCTTGCTGCGCTCCACCCCTTCGAGCATGAGGCCCGTGGTGATTCCAGTCGCGCAGAAGAAAAGGTCGTCCGAGGTGATGAGCTCGTCGCGCTCGAACCACCGCGAGGTATCGATGCCGGCGTCCTTGACCGCCTTGGTCTCAGTTTGAAGTTGCGGATCGAGACGGGCGAGGAACTCCCCGCCGATCGCACGGATGGCGCAGGCCGACATGACCCCTTCCGGCGTACCGCCGGTTCCCATCAAGGCGTCGATGCCAGAGCCCGGCACGGCCGCCATCAGCGCGCCGGCAACGTCGCCTGCGGGATACATCGCCACGCGGGAGCCGGCCGCGAGAATTTCGCTGACGAGATTGCGGTGGCGCGGCTTCTCAAGCACGAACACCGTGAGATCGGAAATGTCTTTGTTGAGGATCTTGGCCAGCTCTTCGAGCTTCCTCGCCGTGGGCCAGGTCGGGTCGATCTTGCCGCGCGCCGACGCGCTGGCGACGAACTTCTCCATGTAGAAGGCTGGTCCCGGATTCATCATGGCGCCGCGGGGCGCCACGGCGAGAACCGAAAGCGCGTTGGTGAGACCGCGCACCAGATAGCTCGTGCCTTCGACGGGATCGACGGCGATGTCGGCTTTGAAGGCGGCACCGGGGTGACCGAGATGCTCGCCGCGTTGGGGCTGCGGCGCCTCGCCGGCCGTCGCTTCGCCAATCACCACACGTGCGTCGATGTCGATCTCGCCCAGCGCGCTGCGCATGGCCTCGAGTGCCGCGCGGCCGCCGTCGTCGGCATCGCCACGACCGATCCAATTGAAGGCGACGCAGGCCGCGCGCTCCGTGACACGGCGCAAAGAATAGACGAGATCCGGATTGACCGGGCCCGGGGTCTGCATGACGTCTCCTCCTCGGCGGCTCCGTTTCGAAGCGCCGACGTTCTTCAAGTGGCCAGAAAGCCTTTAAGTGGCCAGAAAGCCTTGGCGCACTATACCTTATGGGTCGCCGCGGCCCCAATGATCAAGGGCCGCGGCCGATTAACCATCCCCGTTGCCATGGTCTAGCCGCCGCGACTCCGCGGATCGAGCCCATCGCGCAACGCGTCCCCAAGGACATTGATGGAGATCAGAACCCCGATCAGCACCAGCCCGGGCAAGACCGTGACCCACCAGGCGCCCGCGAACATGAGGTCATAGCCGGAGCGGATCAGCGTGCCCAGGGAGGGCTTGGTCACCGGCATGCCAAGCCCCAGAAAGGATAAAGCCGCCTCCGCCATGATGGCGCCGGCCACTTGCGTGGTGGCGATGACGACCAGGGGCGAGAGGATGTTGGGCAGGATGTGGCGGTGCACAACGGCCAAATCGGTGCTGCCCACCGCGCGGGCCGCCCGGACATAATCCTTGGCGGCCTCGACCAGGGTGGCCGCGCGGGCCGTGCGGGCGAAAACGGGCCATTCCGCCAAGCCGATGACGAGGACCAGCAGCGGCACGGCAAACGCACTCAGAGCCGCGCCGCCGAGGCCTGCGCGAAACAACGCCATGACGATGATCGCCATCATCAGGGTGGACAGGGAAAGCTGGATGTCGGCCAGGCGCGTGATGAGGCTATCCACCCGCCCGCCGAAATAGCCGGCCAGGAGGCCCAGCGACACGCCGATCGCCGACTGGATGACCACGGCGAGAATGCCGACCAGCAGCGAGATGCGCGCGCCGTAGAGAATGGCGCTGTAGAGATCGCGGCCTTGGGCGTCGGTGCCAAGAATGAAGCGCGGATCGCTCCCCTCCTGCCAGACTGGTGGCAGCTCGGCGTCGAGCAGATCGAAGCTTGCCAAATCGAACGGGTCTTGCGGGGCAATGAGCGGCGCGAACAAGCAGGCCAGCGCCACGACGCCGAGCAAGACGGCGGCGAGAATAGCGCCGGGCCGTTCGCCCGCAAAATTGGCGAAGGCGCGTGCATTCGTTTGTGTCGCGCCCGCGCTCATCGTCCGCCTTCGAGACTGACGCGCGGGTCGAGCGCGAGGCTCACCATGTCGACAAGCGTGTTGACGACCACGAATAAGAGACCAACCAGCACGAGATAGGTGGTGATGAGCGGGATGTCGGACCGGGTCACGGCTTCAAGAAAGAGGAACCCCATGCCCGGCCATTGGAACACCGTCTCGGTGAGAAGCGTATAGGCGATGAGCGTGCCGACTTGGAGACCGCCCACGGCAACGAGCGGCAGCAGGGCGTTGCGCAGCGCATGGACGACCCATACGCGCAAGGGCGAGGCACCCTTGGCGCGCGCGGTGCGCACATAATCGTGGCCGAGCTCATCGAGCATGGCGCCGCGCACCAGCCGGATGAACAGCGGCAGCATGATCGAGGAGAGCGTCAGCGCCGGCAGCAGCAGATGCTCGAGCCCGTCGAGAGTTACGAGGCCCGTCTGCCAGCCGCCGAGATCGACCGTCTCGCCGCGGCCGAATGCCGGCAGCCAGCCGAGCCAGACCGAGAAAATCGTGATGAGCAAGATGCCGGTGAGAAAGACCGGCACCGAGATGCCAAGCACGCTTAGCCCCAAGACAAGCCTGGCGCCGAGGCTGCGGGGGCGCACTGCGCTATAGATGCCGCCCGGCAATGAGAGCAGCAGCACGATGAGGCTCGCGCCGAGCACCAACTCGAAACTCGCCGGGAACTTGGCGAGCACCACCTCGATGGTCGGCTTCTTGTAAATGATTGATGTGCCGAGATCGCCCGTGACCGCCTGGCCGAGATAGCGGGCGAACTGCACCGGCCAAGGTGCATCGAGGCCGAGTTCGTGGCGCAAGGCGGCGCGTTCAGTTTCCGGCACCGCCTGCCCCATGATCTCGCGCAAAGGATCGCCGAGGCTCTGGCGCACGGCAAAGGCGATGACGAGGATCGCCAGCATGACGAGCAGCGCTTGGACGAGACGGCGCGCAAGGAAGGCGGCGCCCGAGGCAAATGCGTTCATGGACGCGTCACGCCCGGGTCAGACCGAAGCCGATGGACGCGGCGACCAGCGCCTGCCAGGGCACAAAGAGAAGCCACAACGCGCCGAGATCGGCCGCGGGGTAAAGCAGCACGCCGAGCGCGGCACCGACCGCCCCGATCAGGATCCAGCTCTTGGGGCGCCGAATAGGCTCGGCCGGAATGCCGGAGCCGAACGCGGTGAGCCCGGCGCCGACGGCGCCGCCACCCACGCCACCGAGCAGGAGGCCTGCAATCTCGCGGCTCGCCTTGGCGCCTTGGACCGTGCCAAACAGCTCCGAGCCGACCAGCGCCTGGAATATGTCGTTCGCGGTATTGACCGCGGCGAGCCAGCCGACGAGCACGAGCGCCATGGCGAGCAGGCATTTGCCGGGGTCGCGGGTGACCCACAGCCACATCATGAGGCCGATGCCGGCCCCGAAAGCGATGCCGGCGTGTAGCGGCACGCCTTCGGCATTGAGAAGAAGCCCGCCCTCGTCCAATCGCATTTCCGGCAGGGGGGATGGGAGGCTCGAGATCAATCCGGTGAGGGCGCCCATGGCCGCCATAATGGCGACGGCGCGGGCGCTGGATGGCAGCCGCGGCTTGGTGTCGGCCTTCAGGAAATCCCACTTCATTCCCGCAGCGGGCAATTCCGATCGCGTTGCCGCCCCCCTAGTGGTCCTTGCGGCGAAAACCACGCCGCACTTCAAGACTATAGCCGACGGGGCTCAGGCTGACCAATCAGAAGGACGGCTGGGCGCGAGTCTTAAAGCCTAGCTTTCAGAGACCTGCTTCAGCTTGGTGAGGCCCTGCTCCATCTGCTCGCCGACCATCGCCTTGCCGTTCATGATCAAGCACATGGCCTTTTCCACGAAGGTGTGGTCGTCGTCCATGCTCCAGGTCACGGTGGTCTTGTCGCCATCGGGCTTGAAGGCGAACTGCGCGCCGCTGGTCCCCTCGAAAGGCTCCGTGAAGTCGATCATCTTCACGAGTTCGTCGGGCTTGCTCTCGACCAGGGTCATCTTGCCGGCGCCCACCTCACTGTTCCCCGCCCAGGTCATCACGGCGCCCTCACCGGCCTGCGGGCCCTCGAAGCTCACTTTGGAGTTGGGGTCGAGCTTTGCCCAAGGCGACCAAGCATCCCATTTATGGAAGTCGTTCACCTCGCCGAACACCTTCGACGCCGGGGCGTCGACCGTGATGGAGCGCTCAACGTGGAACTCGGATGGCTGGAGCGCGACGACGACCGCGAACACGAGAACGAGCGCCACCAGCACCAGCAGGATCTTCTTTAGCATCGGATATTCCCTCCCCGAACGGCCTCTGTTCTATGGGCCCTATTCAATGACAAGATCACCCAGATACGGCATGTCGATGACGTTCACCACAGGCTCGATCTTCACATTTTTTCGGGCCGCCCAGGCGAGGTGCTGCCATTGCAGGGGCAGCAACGCCGCGTCCTCATAGAGGATGCGCTCGATCTCCTTGAGGACTTCAGCGCGGGCTTGGCTGTCGGTCATGGTCTGGGTCTGGAGCGTGAGCCGGTCGACCTCCGGGTTCGAATAGGCCCCGGCATTGTACTGACCGTAACCCGTCTCCTTGTCCGGCGTCATGACCAGGAACTCGTAGAAGTTCGCGGAGTCTTGCGTGTCGGACTGCCAGCCAATCATGAGAATGTCACCATCGCGCGCATCGAAGCGCTGCCAATACTGCGCCTTCGGCAGGGTCTGGAGATCGACCTTGATGTTGATCTTGGCGAGCATGGCGGCCACCGCTTCGGCAATCCGCGCGTCGCCCACATAGCGGTTATTGGGGGCGACCATGGACACCGAGAAGCCGTCCTCGTAACCGGCCGCCTTCATCAGGGCCTTGGCCTTGGCGAGATCGTAAGGCGGCGTGAGCTCCGGATCGTGCCCCGCGTAGCCGGGCGGGCTCAGTTGACCCGCCGCGGTGGCGAAGCCGCGCATGATCTTCTTGGCGATGCCCTCGCGGTTGATGGCATAGCTCATCGCTTGGCGGACGCGCGGATCCTTGAAGGCTTCGACACGGTCCTGATTCAGTTCGAAGGTGAGCACGCGGGTCGAGGGGATGGCGATGAGCGTACAGCACGACGCCGCCTCGATGCGCTTCAGATCGGTCGGCGGCACCGGAGCGATAAAGTCGACATCGCCGGCCAGAAGTGCTGCGACGCGCGTGGCCGGCTCCTTGATCGGGGTGAGGACGATCTCGTCCACATTGCCGGGCGAGTCCTTGTCCCAATATTCGGCAAAGCGCTTGAGCTCGAGCCTGATGCCCTGCTCGCGCTTGGTGACGATGAAGGGACCGGTGCCGCTCATATTGGCCGCGGCGAAGGACGAGCCATGCTTGACCACCGCATCTTTGGGTTGGCCGCGTGCGTCCGTGCCCGAATAGAATTCGCGGTCCATGGGAAAGATGTAGGTCGCCAGATTGAGCACGAGCGGATACGGCCCCTTGGTGATGAGATCGACGGTGTGCGCGTCAATAGCCGTCGCGCCTTCGAACGGCTCGAACAGCGCCTTGAAGTCGGGGCTCCGCTTCAGGCGGTTAAAGGTCCAAACCACGTCGTCGGCGGTCATCCCGCGGCCAGAGTGAAATTTGACGCCGTCGCGCAGGTGAAAGCGTGTCGTGCGCGCGTCGATCTGCTCCCAGCTCTTGGCCAGCCGGGGTTCGAACGTGAGGTCCTTGCGGCGGCGCACCAGGGGATCGAACACGAGATGCGAGAGCTGGAGCGTGGCGCCGGAAAGCTGCTCGTGAGGGTCGAGCGCGGCGGGGTCGGCGTCATAGGCCATGCGCAAGGTCTTGCCGCCGGCCGCGACAGCGGGGCCACAAATGAGGAGCGCGAGGACGCAAAAGGACAGGAAACGACGCATGGACGGCATGTTGTCGCCTGAAACCAACGCTGTCGTCCAGCCTCTTGCCTCGCAAGCTCTGGCCGATAAAGTCCCCCCTCCCCGGCAGGAACCTTTGGAGTCTCACCCCTCGTGTCCGGCTTTTTCGTCACAGGCACCGATACCGATGTCGGCAAGACGCTCGTCTCGGCTTGGCTGCTGACCCATCTCGATGGGTCCTATTGGAAGCCGGTGCAGGCGGGGAGCGAGCCTGCGACAGATTCCGCGACGGTTCAGCGTCTCGCAGAGCTCCCGCTTGGACGCATCTTGCCGGAAGCCTATCTCCTGCCGGAGGCGCTGGCGCCGCACGAGGCGGCGCGGCGTGCCGGCGTGACCCTCGACATGCGGAAATTGGAGCTGCCGCCTTGCGATGGCCTGGTGATCGTCGAGGGCGCGGGCGGCCTCATGGTGCCGATCACCGACGACGCCTCTATGATCGATCTCGCAGGCGAACTCGACCTTCCCATCGTCCTCGTCGCACGCTCGACGCTCGGCACCATCAACCACACGCTACTGTCGCTCGAGGCGATCAGACGGCGCGGGTTGCCGCTCGCTGGCGTGGTCATCACCGGTCCGGAGACGCCGCATAATCGCGCCGCAATCGAACGCTACGGCCAGATCGAAGTCATTGCCGAGATTCCCTGGCTCGAAACCATCAACCGCGATGCGCTCAAGGCGATCGAGCCCGAGTTCGATCTCTTGAAGCTTGCAACGGTGAGACCGTGAACGACACCGCGAACCGTCACCAGACCTCGGCGGCGCGCGATGTGATCGCGCGCGACAAGCGCTATGTCTGGCATCCCTATACCCAGCACGGGACGGAGGTCGACCCAACCGTGATCGCGCGCGCCAAGGGCGCCTCCCTGTTCGACGCGGACGGGCGCGAGATCCTCGACCTGATCTCCTCGTGGTGGACCTGCACCCATGCTCATGCGCATCCGAAGATCAATGCGGCGCTCGCGCGCCAGGCCGAGCAGATGGAGCATGTGATGTTCGCGGGATTCACCCATGCGCCCGCGGTCGATCTCGCCGAGACTCTGGCCGGCCTCCTGCCCGGCGATCTCAATCGTGTGTTCTTCTCCGACGACGGCTCGACCTCGGTCGAGGTGGCGCTCAAGATCGCCTATCAATCCTGGATCAATCGCGGCGAACCGCGGCGGCGCATGCTGGTTGCCTTCGACGGCGGCTATCACGGCGACACGCTGGGGGCCATGTCGGTGGGGCGCGGCTCGCAGATGTTCGGCGCCTTCAAGGACCTGATGTGCCGGGTCCGCGTGCTGCCCTACCCCGCGACCTTCGAGGGCGACGACGCGGCGGACGAGCGCGAGGCGGGCGCCCTGTCGGCCTTCGAAGCGCTGCTGGCGGATCACAATCAGGCCATCGCGGCGCTGATCATCGAGCCGCTGATGCAGGGATCGGCGGGCATCCGCTTCTGCCGGCCGCGCTTCCTCAAGCGTCTCGTCGAAATGGCGCAAGGGGCCGGAGTCATTGTGATCTTTGACGAGGTGGCGACGGGCTTCGGACGCACGGGCACGCTGTTTGCCCTGGAGCAGGCCAGCGTCGTGCCAGACCTTGTCTGTCTCTCGAAAGGGCTTACGGCGGGGTATATGCCGCTTGCGGCCACCGTGGCGCGCGATCGCCTGTTCGATATGTTTCTCGGCCACAACTTCGACCGGGCGCTGCCGCACGGCCATTCCTTTACCGCCAATCCGCTGGCCTGCGCGGTCGCGCTTGCCGCCCTCGGCCTCTACGAGGAGGAGCAGACCCTGGCGCGTATCGGAGAGATCAACGCGCAGCATCGCGCCATGCTCGGCGTGCTTGCGGCGCGCGCGGATGTTTCGAAGCCGCGGGTGCTCGGTGCGGTGCTCGCCTTCGAGGTCCAAGAAGGCGGACAGTATCAATCCGAAGCAAGCCGCAAGCTGAGGGCCTGGTATCTGGCACACGGCTTCAACATCCGGCCGATTGGATCGACCGTTTATCTGATGCCGCCTTATTGCATCACCGACGCGGAACTCGCCCGCGCCTATGCGGGCATGATCGAAGGGCTCGACCAATTGGCCTCAGGCGCGCTCTAGCCGCCCATAGACGATGTGCCAGGTGACGCGCCCGCCGAAGCGCAAATTCGTGGCGCGGATCGCGCGGCGCAACCCGCCAGGGGTGAGCGGCGCATAGCCGTCTCGCGGCGTGACGCCGCCGACGGCCTTCATCCGCCGTAGATAAGAAAGAGAATCGTTATCGGGCGTTAGGTGCTCCTGCTCGACCACGCCCGGAAGCTTCGGCAGAGCCACTATGCCGCTCGCCAGGCCTTCCGTGGCGAGCACGGTGCGCCACTCGGCGAAACTGTCGGGCCCCAAACTGGCAAAGAGCAATTGCCCCCCTGGCGCCAGCAAGGCGCGCAGGCGATTGAGCGTCGCGACCGGGTTGGGGAGCCAATGGAGCGTCATGCTGGTGACAATGAGGTCGAGGCCCTCATGTGAGCTTGCCTGACCTGCATCCATGATCTCGTACGCAACCCGCGCTTGGGTTCCTGCGAGGCCCCGGCGGCATCCGACGATCATGGCCGGGGACGCGTCGGTCAACACGAAGTCGCCGTCCGGATAATGTTCGACGAGATGGCGGCTGAGAAGCCCGGTGCCGCAGCCCAGTTCCAGCACGCGCGGCGCTTCGAGATCCGGCAGGAGATCGGCCAGGCGGCGCGCCACGGCGTGCTGCAAGCCCGCATGGCTTTCGTAGTCTTCAGCCCGCGCGCCGAAGCTGGCCGCGATCGCGGCGCTACGACGAGAGAGAATGGGCGAATTCAGCGACATGACGGGCGCACCAGTCTGGGTGCCTCAAGGGCAGGACATGGCCGCCATCGGGCGACCAGATGATATTCTCCTTCCCCCAAACCGCCTCGGACATCGCGGGCGGAACGATCGCGTCGTCTTTGGCGGCGAGGGTAAGGATCGGACATTGAAGCCTTTTCTTAGCGGCCTCGGCGTCCCAATGCATCAGCCAATCGAGCCCCTGGTCGAGCCGTGCGACATTCAGCGCCTGGGCCCGCGCGAAGTCCGGGGCGCCGCAGGAGCGCCAAAAGGCCTGCATTGTGCCCTCTGCGTCGCGGTTCAAGCCCCGTTTGAGCGCGGCCACGCGGACCTCCGGCACATGGGGGCAGAAGCGGTCGAAACCCTGGATCGAGACCAGGGCCTTGAACCGGCCTTGGCCTTCCTTCAGGAGCCACAGCAGCCCGAGCGAATGGCCGACGGCGATGGCGTCCCCGGGCCAATCGGGCACGCTTTCGCGGCCGCCCGAGACGAAGCCGAGATCGACCAGGGTGGTCTCGGCGTCCGGCAGACGCGCGGCAAGCTCCGTCCAGATCCCGGCGTGGAAGCCCCAGCCATGGACGAAGACGACATGCATCAGGCGGAGGCGGCTTTGGGAGCGGCAGTCTTGGCGGGGGCAGACAGGTCGCCCTGCCCCAGCGCCGTGCACAGGCGGTCAACATCCGCTTCGGTGTGGGCGGCGGTGAAGGCAAAACGCACGCGGGCTGCTCCTTGCGGCACCGTGGGAGGCCTAATGGCCGTGGCCCAGAAGCCTGCCTCGCGGAGCCGCGCGCTCAACTGAAGCGCCGCGTCCGCCGTGCCGGCAATCACCGGCACGATCTGCGTGGATGAGTCCCCCGTATCGTAGCCGAGCGCGCCCGCCTCAACGCGGAAGTGCGCGGCAAGACCGGCCACATGGGCGCGGGCGTGGTCGAGGCCCGGCACGAGATTGAGCGCGGCATCAATGGCGCCAAGCACGGGCGGCGGCAGCGCTGTGGAATAGATAAGCCCGCTACACCGGTTCACCAGATAGTCGCGCATCGTCTTAGAACAGGCGACATAGGCGCCGAAGCTGCCGAGCGCCTTGGAGAACGTGGCGATGACCAGGTCGGCGCCAGCGGAAAGCCCACGCCCCCCCTCGCCCAAGATGCCGGTGGCATGGGCGTCATCGACAATCAGCATCGCGTCGTGCTCACGTGCGAGAGAAGCGATCTCGGCGATGGGCGCGCGGTCGCCGTCCATGGAAAACACGCTCTCGGTGAGGATGAACTTGGGGCGGCTATCCCCCTGGTAGGGAGTCAAAAGCTCGGCGAGATGGCCCACGTCGCCGTGGCGATATCGGAGCTGGCGGACGCCCGCCGCCTGGCAACCGAAATGCATGCTGGCGTGGTTCAAGCGGTCGGCAAAGACGAGCGGCTCGGCGCCGAGCACGGTCTTGTCCAACAGCGCTTGAAGGACAGACGCGTTTGCCTGAAAGCCGGAGGCCATGACGAGTGCCGCGGGCTTTTCTTTCAGGCGCGCGACCTTGGCCTCGATGCTCTCGAAGAGATCGAGATTGCCGGTGACGAGCCGCGAGGCGCCCGAGCCTGCCCCGTAGGTCTCCGCCCAGTCCTTCGCGCGGTCAATCAGCGCGGTGTGGAAGCGCAAGGCCAGATAGTCGTTGCTGGCGAGATTGACGTAAGCGCGGCCGCCGGTTTCCAGGGTGCGCGCATCGCGCACGGACATCGCGGTCAACTCCCGCCGCAACCTGTCCTGCGAGAGGCCGTCGAGAAAGGCCTGGTACCGGCTTTCGCTTCCAACCATGATCCTGTATTAGCGAAGGGCCTTATTCCCATCAATCAATCGCTTGGAACCCGTGTCAGAAACCTTGGAAAGCATGAATCCTATCAACGGCCAGGCCGCCCGCGCGGAGAGCCGGCGCGAGCCAAACGGCGCCGCCGGCGCCCGGTCGGACTGGCAAACCTTCGAGATCATGGGGCTGCTCCAAGCGCCCCTGCTCGAGCTTCTCGACGAAGCCCGGGCGGTGCACCAGCGCCACCACGCAGACGGCCAGGTGCAGCTCGCCAGCCTGCTTTCCATCAAGACCGGCGCCTGCCCGGAGGACTGCAAGTACTGCCCGCAGAGCGCCCACTACGCCAAAGAGACGGGGCTTGAGCGCGAATCCCTGCTCGACGTGGACGACGTGCTGGCCAAAGCACAGCTTGCCAAGGAAGCCGGCGCCACCCGCTTCTGCATGGGCGCCGCTTGGCGCTCGGTGAAAGACGGGCCGGCCTTCGATAGCGTGCTCGCCATGGTGCGCGGGGTGCGGGCCCTCGACATGGAGGCCTGCGTTACGCTCGGCATGCTGACGGGCGCCCAAGCCGAGCGCCTCGCCGAGGCCGGGCTCACCGCCTACAACCACAATCTCGATACTTCGCCCGAGTTCTACCGGGAGATCATCACCACGCGGACCTATGAGGACCGGCTCGAGACGCTGGCCCATGTGCGGCACGCGGGTCTGCAAGTCTGCTGCGGCGGGATTATTGGCATGGGCGAGACCATCGAGGACCGGGCGCGGCTCCTGCAAGAGCTTGCAACGCTTAGCCCCCATCCGGAGAGCGTGCCCATCAACGCGCTGGTGCCGGTGCCCGGCACGCCGCTCGAGGATCAGAAGCCGGTCGAGCCGCTCGATCTGGTGCGCATGGTGGCGACGGCGCGCATCCTCATGCCTAAATCCTTTGTGCGGCTTTCGGCAGGGCGCTCAACGCTGACCCGCGAGGCGCAGATCCTGTGCTTCCTCGCGGGCGCCAATTCTATCTTTTACGGCGACAAGCTGCTGACCACGGCCAACAACGACGTGGACGACGATCTCGCCCTCATCGAAGAGGCCGGCTTGCGCGTCAAACCGGCCTGCGCGTCGTAGCTAGCGCTTCCTTTTGAGCCTCGGCGGCTCGCCGGGATTGGTGTGGTAGGTGATCATCAGCATCGCCAGGAGCACCGCCGAGAACAAGCCCGCTAACGCACCGATGCCGACCGGCGCAGTCAGCTCGCTGAAATCGAGGAATTCCTTCGCCGCCAGACTGCCGGCCAGCGACGCCACGATGGCGTAGACGACCACCAAGACGGGCGTCTTGGAGTCGTCGGGTCCGACACCGGCCCCCTTGGCAATAAGGAAATTGCGTATGATTACACCCGCAATGGCGCCCAGGAAGCCGGCGAGAATGGCGAGAGCGTCGAGGCCAAAGCTGGGCCCAACGACCAAGCCCGTAACGGCCCCGACGACCGTCCCCACAAAAAGCACGATCAACAGGCTCGCTGATGTCATTCTTTCCCCCCTTATTGTCAGGCTCTGCTTGCGGAGCCGATTCGAGTCTCCAGGCCGTTGAGTATGCCTGAGGCGGCATGGCATGGAAAGCAAGCCGCACCCGTGACGCCTTGCGTTTTGCCAGGGCCGGCGCTACCCAGATCGCATGCAGCTTGCCGAGTGTTTCCCGCCTGATGTCCCGCATCGTCTATGTGAACGGCGACTACCTCCCCGAAGAAGAGGCGAAGGTCTCGATCTTTGACCGCGCTTTTCTGTTTGGCGACGCCGTCTACGAAGTCACGGCGGTGCTCGGCGGACGACTTGTGGATTTCGACGCGCATCTGGCACGGCTCGACCGGTCACTGGCGGAGATCAGTCTTCCCCTCCCTGTCCCGCACGCGGGGTTGCGCGAGATGCATGACGCGCTCATCGCCGAGAACAAGGTCGACGAGGGCATTGTCTATCTCCAGATCACGCGGGGTGCAGCGGACCGCGACTTCGTCTATCCCGAGCAGACAGTCCCCACCGTGGTTGCCTTCACCCAGACGCGCCCGCTAATCGACAGCCCGTATGCCAAGACCGGAATCAAGATCGTCACCATCCCGGACCTCCGCTGGAAGCGGCGGGACATAAAATCCACGTCCATGCTGGGTCAAGCCATGGGCAAGCAGGCCGCGAAGCGCCAAGGCGCCTATGAGGCCTGGATGGTGGAGGATGGTTTCGTGACCGAAGGCACCTCGTCGTCGGCATTCATTTTGGATGCGGACGGCGTGCTGCGCACCCAGCCGCTCGGCAACCACATCCTGCCCGGCGTCACGCGGCGCGCCATTCTTCGGCTTGCAGGTCAGAAAAATCTGCGTGTTGAGGAGCGGCCTTTCACCGTCGAGGACGCCTACCACGCACGGGAGGCCTTTCTCACCGCGGCGTCCGCCTTCGTGCTTCCGATCATCGAGATCGACGGGCGTCCCATTGGCGACGGCGTTCCGGGTCCGGTCGCCGGCGCCTTCCGCGCGCACTACATCGCCGAAGCACGAAAGTCCTGATTGCTCATTCTGAATTGCTTGGGGACAGCGTTCGGACCGCTCAGCGCGGCTTCGCGAATCGGCTATGATTCCGGCCACCGCAGGCTGCTCGCGAAAGGGTGACGCACCGCCGATGTCCGCGCCTTCTCAGAACGCTCATGCCAGACGCAAGATCCTCACCTTCCAGGCGAAAATCTGGCAAGCGCTCGAACTGCTGGCGCGCGACAGCGGGCGGAGCGTGCAGTCGCTGGCCGACGAAGCGTTTTTCGACCTCTTACGCAAATATCACCGCCCGACTTCGCTGAAAGAGGCCCTGCGTGAGAGCACGCGCCGCCTGCCCGCCAATGACGATGCGCCACCTGAGCGGCACGGCACCTAAACTTTCGCGGTTACTGTTTGAGGCGGTCGACGATCGCCTGAAGGGCCTCGATGGCTTCGGCCCGGTCGCGCTTTTTTAGGTCAAGCAGCAGTTTGAAGCCCTCCTGCTCCTCGCGGATGACCGAGCCTTCGCCCACCAGATCGTCGTAGAGGCCGAGCACCTTGTAGCAACGCAAGGGTTCGGCGAAGCCCTTCACCTTGATCGGCTCCTGCTCCTCCGTGTCCACCTCGTCCTTCACCAGCGCATAGGTCTCGTGGCCGATGAGGATCCCGTCGGTCTCGGCATGAAATTCCAGCCGCGCCGTGGCGTTCACGCCGCTACCGATGATGGTGTAGTCCATACGGTCGTCGCTGCCGAAATTGCCCACGGTGACGTAGCCGGTATTAATGCCGATGCGCAGATGGAAAGGCTGTTCGGCGCCAAGTTCCAGCCATTCCGAATGCAACTCGCCCAAACGCTTCAGCATGGCGACGGCCATGCGCACGCAAGCGCGGGCATCTTCTTTCACGCCCCGCGACTCTGGATCGCCGAAGAACACCATGATGGCGTCGCCGATATATTTGTCGATGGTCGCGCCATGCTCCAGCGCGATGTTCGTCATCTCGGTGAGATAGCGGTTGAGCAGGTTGGTGAGATCCTCGGACTCCAGTTTGTCCGTGGTCTCGGTAAAATTCATGATGTCGGAAAAGAAGATGGTCAGCTTCTTCCGGCTTGAGGTGATCTCCACGTTCTGAGCGCCGGTGAAGATCGAATGATAAATCTGCGGCGAAAGGTATTTGGAGAGCTTGGTGGCCAGCGCATCGAGTGCCTTGTTCTTCTGGGCAATGACCTCGTTGGCTTGGCGCTGCTCCTTGGTCAGCGCGTTGAGCTGCTCTTCATTGCGGTCGCTCAGGCGCATCAGCCGGCGCGAGGCGCGCGACAGCTTCTGATAGTCTTTCAGCAGTTTCTCGTAGAGCTTGGCGTCCTGCGGCGCGGCGAAACGGCCCTCGTCGATCAGCGCTTGCGCTGCCGCGATCACCTGCTCCTCCGCGGCGAAGAGGTCGTCGGACGACATCAGCCGGCCATCTTCTCGAGATGGAACGTGGCGCTCTCGAGATCTTCGCCGAACTCCTCGCCAAGCTCCTGCATGGTATCGTC
>Ga0307380_10001141_pt1 | contig 39831 bp, 54 predicted proteins | sample UN3MG_FD_202239 | JGI IMG/M metagenome (GOLD analysis project Ga0307380, IMG submission 202239) | Soil microbial communities from Risofladan, Vaasa, Finland - UN-3 | ecosystem: Environmental > Terrestrial > Soil > Coastal area > Acid sulfate soil | place: Finland: Risofladan, Vaasa | collected...
TCACCTGCTCTATTTTTCGGGCTTTGCCCGAAAAATCGGGGCGACTGGACTTGAACCAGCGACCTCTTGACCCCCAGTAAAAAGGTCAAGTCATAAGGTAAAGTCAAACGTAACTGGTTATAGCCGCAGCCACTTATCATTTTCAAATTTTCCCTTCTTTGCAACAGGTGTACATCACCAGAAGCCTATTTACCCCTGCCCTGGCTCTCCGGCTGCAGGGCAGGGGAATTGGGCAGCAAGTTTAACACAATCGAAGGGATAACTCAAAAGGTATTGTTAATCTCCTGGGTGGGGCCTGGGAGGTCACGCTCTCGGCCCCATTCTATACGGTTATGCCGGCGGCTGCGGAAACTGGCCGCCCCTCGTAAGCAAGGCCCGATGGAGTCAAGAAACAAAGAACCACGCCGGTCCCGGCATTGAACCGAAGGAATCGAAGAATGAAAAAAACCATAAGACTTATCAAGGCTCTTATCGCAGGATTCTGGACCCTATTGCGATGGGACCTGTACCCATGCGACGGCGTGGGCAAAAGCTGTCCCGATTAGTCGCGGCGAAGTAAAGGAGCAAGATATGGATACAGGAATGGGCAAATTAGCACCAATTTCACCAAACTTAGCAGACCTACTCAAAGGCAATTCTGCTGGCGGCAAAGTTTTTGAATTGAAAGAAATTGTCCGAGTAAAAGACAGTCGTTTTAGAATTGAGAGCATAGGCAGACATACAATGAAACTTAGACTTATGCAGGATGATGAAACTCAACAAATACAACAACCAAGGAAATGACCCAGGCAAGGACGCTTTATGCAACTCAAATACGACATATTGTTACGCAAGACTCACTTACATAAGTTCCTGCCCCCTCTTAGGTTAACGCGGTTAACTGCCGTCGACCTGGGGGACCATCTAACCCACCTGGACCCGCAGCTGCCGCAGAGACAAAAGGAATTGTGCTGGTCGAGATTTTTCAGGGAATTTCAGTGGAATTAGAAAGTGACCAATTACCAACAGGATAGTTACGGCTCCTACGGGTACGGGAGGCCAAAAAAAAGGACCTCTCTTTGGAAGAGAGTCAGGCTAAAAAAACGTCGTAAGAAAAAGTCAATACATGGGGATCGAGAGATTGAGTTTCACGAAGTTCAAAAAAAAGCCGGGAGGCGATGGGTGTCTCTCGGCTGTTTTGATACAGAGGACGAAGCCCTCGAAATACTTGAAAACGAAGTTGGCTTTATGGAATTAGCCGAAGCGGCCAGGGAAGGGCTGAGCTATGCCGGGCAAGGTTAAGAAATCCTATTACGCAATAATACCTGCAGACGTCCGGTACGATGATTCACTGCAGGCCAACGCAAAATTACTCTACGGCGAAATCACAGCCCTGTGTAACCAAGAAGGTTTTTGTTGGGCATCAAATAGCTATTTCGCTTCCCTCTACAACAAAGACACCCGCACTGTTAAGCGGTGGATTTCCCAACTCATCGAGAAGGGGCACATACGCTCTGAAATAGACAAACCGGCCGGCAATAAACGCCGGCTCTACCTGGTGACAAAAATGCCCCTACCTGGGGGCAAAAATGCCCTTGGCTCGGGACAAAAATTTCCCGAGCCTCGCGACAAAAATGCCCCCCATAATAGTAAAGATAATACTACACCGAATATTACAGATAATAGGGGGAAAGTTTCTCCACAAAGGGATTTATCTTCAAAACAGGACCCTCGCCACTATGCCATTACGCTTTTGATGCGATATGATGTTGACCAGGAAGTGGCCAGGAAGATGGTCTACGACCAGCACACGCCCCTGGAAAGCATTGAGGAAGTCATCAAGAACGGCCTGGCCAAAGAGCAATCCAGCGGCGGCAAGTTTGTACTTGAGGCGGGTTATATTGTAAAGGCTCTGAACGGGGCCCGCAAAGAAGGCAAAACAGTCGGCCCGACGAAGGCCAGCAAAAATCTCAGCGCACAACTGAAAGCCCGGAAAAGAAAAAAGCCGCCGATGTCCCCAAAGGAATTCCAAGCGAAAAAACGCCGCGACGTAGCGGCCCTACGTAGTTGATTGTTTTTTAAGAAAGGAGCAAAAAATGAAACAGACGAAATGGATTGTAATGTGTGTGATGTTGTTGTTGCTGAGCGGTTGCTTCGAGTCGCTTGCGCTGGTAGGCGCTGGAGCCGCCGGCGGAATTACCGTGGACCATCTTCTCAGGCAGGCCCAGGAGGACGTCCAGGAGGACATCCAGATATTGGAACAGCAGAACGCCGAGTACGAACAGCAGCTTGAGCAGACTGCGGACGAAGCCGAGAAGGAAATAATTCGAGAGAAAATCAAGGCAAACCAGGACCTTTTAGAGAAGCTCATAATTACGGAACTCACCCTACAGGGTGGCAGAGAAGGCTTGAAGGTCGATTGGGAAAGCCCGGAAGCCGTGACCTTATTCGCTACAACGGTCCTGGGCCTTTTAATGGCTTACCTGCAGTGGAAAAAGAAACAAAAAGCCCTGGTCGAAAAAGCAGAGAGTGACACGGCCCTGGAGGAAGTGGTTGTAGGTGGAGAGTCATTCAAAGAGGCACTCAAAGGCTCTCCCGCGAAAGAAGCAGTTGTCGTGTCTGCGATGTTCAAAGAGTCACACGGGGATAAGCAATCCGCCCTGACCAAAGAAAAGGTGGCCGTAATAAAGGCCCGCCATTGACAGGAGCAGAAAAGTGGGGATTATTTACGAACCAAGCGGCAGGGCCCAGGAATATGCTTGGCTTGCCTTGAATCATTATACGGGCTGTTATCACGGCTGTCAATATTGCTATGGCCCTGCCGTTACCCACAACAAGGACTTCTTTATTCAACAAACAGTGCGCAGAGACGTGCTCGGGCTCTTACGCCGCGAGGCCCCACTACATAAGGGGACGGACAAGAGGGTGCTGCTTTGTTTTACCACCGACCCGTACCAACCCCTGGACGCTCGGACTCGGACAACGCGGGAAGTGATAAAAATCCTGCGAGAATTCGATATACCTTTTCAGATTCTAACTAAGGGGGGGACATGGGCGGTGCGTGACTTCAATTTATACGGGCCGCATGACGCTTTCGGGACCACGTTGACTTTTACGGACCCGGCCGCGTCCCGCCAGCTGGAGCCCTGGGCCGCCTTGCCCCATGACCGATTCGAGGCCATTATAGCCGCGAAGAAAAAGAGCATAGAGACATGGGTCAGCCTTGAGCCGGTGATTGACGCAAGAACGTCCCTGGACATTATCCGGCAAACGCACGACTTTGTGGACCTTTTCAGGATTGGCAAACTGAATCACCATCCAAGCGAAATCGACTGGCGGAAATTCGGGGAAAAGGCAATCGAGCTCTGCCGACGTTTTGGTAAAGATTACTTCATCAAAGAGGACCTGGCTCAGCATTTGAGCGGCGTCCCCTTTATCAACACAGACAAGCGGAAGGCCAAAAGAGAATAGAGGGACTCAATGAATTGGTTCGTTTGCATCATCGCCTTTACAGGTGCAGTCTTAAATGTTCAGAAGAAATGGCAGGGCTTTTGGTGCTGGCTCATCAGCAACGCCTGGTGGTGTTGGCACAACATCAAAATCGAGGAATATGAGCAGGCAATTACCTTTGCTATTTTCTGGCTGCTGTCTGCTTATGGATTAGCACAATGGCGATGGCCCAAAAAAGCCTGGGGAGATCACACCGGGACGTGAAAAAGAAAAAGAAAAAAAAGAGGCATAGTGGGGGACTGGCTCCCGACCGTTATCTTACCAAGGACCAACTGGCTCGGCTAAAGGGATTTCTGTCTACCCAACTGGTCCGGGCCACTTCTTTGTTTGCGGAACGCCGGGCGGCTACCAACCTTATGATTGTGGACCTGTTAGCCAACAGCGGCCTGCGGTCGGCGGACCTTATAAACTTGCAAATGAGAGACCTGCCGCACTGTCACGGCAAAATGGTAATTGACGTAAGAGAGGGCAAGCGGCTTGTGCAGCGGTCGGTGGAAGTCTCCACGGCGTTTGCTCTGCGTCTCGCGGGCTTTATAAAGAAATACCGCAAATCAGCGAAACCGAACAGTTTCCTTTTTCTCAATGAGGAAAACAAACCCCTGGGCTATAGAAGTCTCTACAGCAAAATAGTCCTTATGGGCAAGGCAGCTGGAGTGGGGCATGTCACGCCCCACAAGCTCCGGCATACCTACGGAACTTTATTCTACAGCAGGAACAAAGACTTGTTGATGCTCATGGACCAATTGGGACATTCCAAACCCGAAACGACCGCGATATACGCCCGGACCGCAAACGAAGAACGCCGCCGATTGGTGGAAGATTTCGATGTCTAAGGGAGACCCTTGAAATGATAGACGATAGTTATCTCAAATCGGTACTTATAGTGGAGAAAATCGCAGAGTGTCACCAGTCCGCCCTGGACCTATTCGGGAGGGAATTTGAGTCGAAGATAAAACCATTCCGCAACGCCTTACAGACTTTAATTGCCCGGCAAGGGTATGACACGACTACGGCGGGGCTCGTACTAATGAAGGATTTGAGGGACAAAAACATTCTGGATTCAATGGGGATACTGATGATTGCGGCGGCGATTTATGTCATGCACAAATAAGCACGGACAGCAAGCAGTTTGTAGGCTTAAACAGCTGTCATTGTATGAGAATCTAAGTAAACGTACAACACGGACATAAAGGATTATGGAGCAAGCGGTTACAACAAGGGCAAAAAGGGGCGTTTTCCTGTCCGGACACGTTTTGTCCGACCCATGTCCGGTGCACCCCGTTTGCGGCCCGGAAATGCAATCCGGACACGGCCGTGTCCGGGCGGACATGAGCCCCCCCCCTGTTATTGGGCTGGAAACAAGGTTCCCCGAAAGGGACGTGTCCGGTTCAAACGGCCCGGGTCCTTCCCAATCTTTAACACAACCTGCGGTCGGAAGTGGCGCGCAACGAGTCTTTTTTTTGGCCCAAAAACCGTGTCCGTCCGGGGGGGGAAGGGGGGTTTGTCTATAATGAAAATACCGTTTTTGCCACTTCACATAGTGACGTCTGGAACGCTCGACGCAAAGCTAAAGACGGCCCGGACGGAAGGCATTGAAGAGACCAGGCGTTTTCGGAACAAACAGATTGCAAAGCTCCTGCACAACAACGCGACGCAGCCTGTCCAGCTGTTGGCCAGGCGAAAGTGAGAAGGTGACATAATGAATGAGCAAAAGCCATTATTCGACACAAAAGATACGCAGCAAAGCATTGAGTGTAAAAGGTGCGGTTTGCCTTGCAGGTTGTCGGGCCAGCCGGGCGAAAAGGCAAAAATGTTACGCTTTGCCCAGGGCCCCGGCTTATGCGTCAATTGTGCTGTCCACGATTGGCTTAGAAACACTTATCCAGTCAACTTGATATTTACGACATTAAGCCCCGATGCGCTTCGATTAGAACATATTCAGCAACAGTTCGCAGGTATTATGCGAGCTGGTTTCGCGGATGCCTCTCCTGATGAGATTGACTGGGAGGCGATAATCACCAACTGGGATTTGCCTTTTAAGAATAAGGTAAAAGGTACGCCGATGAATCCGGCTTCGCAGGAAGTGTTGGATATGGAGCCGGAAATGCAGGCAAGAGACGAAGAGTTCTTTAGAGAAGAAATGATTGCACATGATGAGGGATTTGAGAGTTTGCATCATAAACGGCAAGCCGAGCGGAAAAGAATAATTGATGAGGAGTTTTTGCCGTTATTACGAAAAATGGGTGAGGAATGAAACTTAGCGAAGATATTATTTCAGAGCGCAATCAGATAATGAGCGGTTTCTGTGTCCCACTCCAGAACACCCCATTATTTGCAACCGACCGAACCGACCACAGGTGCCAACTTGAGAAGGTTTACAAGGGGATGCTCAGGGAGGCTTGCGTGATTGATGATTGTTGCCGGCGATTTGAAAGAACGCTCAGGTGGAATTGAAATGATAAAAGGTGCTCAACTATCAGACTGTCGTAAATACAGATATGCCTTGTGGCGGACCTGGCAGGGGGGTGGAAGGCATGGTGATCCGGCAGAGCACCATGTAATGTTTATCGGCTTGAATCCATCGACCGCCGACGAAACCCAGGATGACCCCACAATAATACGGTGTATTGGATTTGCTAAAAGATGGGGTTTTGATGGGATATATATGCTGAACCTCTTTGCATACAGGGCGACCAGCCCCAAAGATTTGATGAAGGCAGAAGATCCTGTCGGCCCTGAGAACAATAGTTTCCTGAGCATGTATCACGAACCGGCCGGCCTGAATATAGCATGTTGGGGAGCGCACGGAGTTTTTATGAAAAGAGACCAGGCGGTGATTGAATTATTGGGCAGAGAAAATTTGTCCTGTCTTGGTATTACAAACGGCGGCCAACCAAAACATCCCTTGTATCTTAAGCTGGACACAAAAATCATACGCTTACCCTGAAAAGGCAGAAAGTGAGGTGACAAAATGAGAGTGGAAGACAGAACTGGGGTTATGAAACCGAAGGATGATAAAACCCCGAACATAATCTGTATCTGTGAAGATGAAGCTGAAAGCCAGATTGTCGATTTGCTGGGTAATCCGGAAGATAAAGTGACCGGCGAATTGCACCTGGCCGACGGCTACGGTGAATTCTATGTTAGGTTGGAGCCATATACCAAACCGGAAGCGGGGAAGTTTACGAATGAAGTCAGGCAATTTATCATTCGCAAGACGGCCATCGAGGGGATCGACAACCTTGAGAAATTTTTATCTGAGTACGGGGCGTATATGACACAGGCCCTGGACCATCTCGATACAGCAAATGCTTTGAATGAGCATTTTGTGACTGTAATCCATGAGGTTATTGAGCGAATGGATGAAGAGCCGGCAAAAGAGATTCTGAGAAAGGCGTTGATATGAAGGCGATTAGTGTCAGACAGCCGTGGGCGTCCATGATTGCACAGGGCAGTAAAACGATCGAGACGCGGACCTGGTCGACCAATTACCGGGGGGACCTGCTAATTGTGTCATCGAAAAAACCAATTTTCCCAGGCCTGCCTTCCGGCAAGGGTCTGTGCGTGGTGAGACTTTTTGATTGCCGGCCGATGACGGCGGACGATGAGTCAGAGGCCCGGTGTTCATGCTATGAAGGGGCCTGGGCCTGGTGCCTTGACTATCGCCGGCGGATTGTACCGTTCGCAGTCAAGGGAGCCTTGAGCTTTTACGAAGTGGCAGACAATCTAATTGAGTTAGACAGTTAGCGAGGAAAACATGGGTAATTTAAGAAGGGGCAAAAGGTCGTTGGTCGACAGGGACGGCCGGAAAAAACTAAAAGGGAAATGGGGACAGCTGGCGATTAAAGCCATTGTCACCCGCAAAAGAAAGGACTCTTGATGGGTAATAGCGACAAGGTAGTGGTTGAGACAACCATAACGAGACGGACGAGAAAGAAAGGGGCGAGCTCCAGCCTGGGGACGGCCGACATCACGCTGACCTCTGAGCAGGAAGGGAAAATTGACCTATGGATGGACGAAGCCGAGACGGTGCGCATAACCATGCAGCCGATTCAAAAAAAGCTGTTCGACAAAGATAAACAATGAGTTGTGAGCGTTGCGGTAAATGCTGTAAAGAAGTTGGCGGTTCCGCGTGGACGTCCAGTCCCCACCCTTTAATCAAGGCAATAAACGCAGAGTTGCCTTTAGAGTTCTACACGGACTTCGGTGCTTGCGACATGCTTGTTGTTGCGGAAAGCGGCCGGGCCACTTGCCTGCTGCAGCAGTGGCTCAGTCACAAGGCAAAGCCGCAAGTCTGTAGGGAATACCCGGACGGCGAGAAATGTTTTTTGCAAAAAGAAAAGGAGTTAAGTCATGGCTAAACCAACAGCAGAAACGACGATTGTACCTGAAATCAAAAAGTTTAACGTAAAAGACATTAGGCCGGCGGAATATAACCCCAGGACGATCTCCAAAGACGCCTTGACCGGCCTTACTAATTCGATAGGGCAATTCGGCTGCGTCGAGCCTATTATTGTGAACGTCCGGGGCGGCAAAAATGTCATTGTCGGGGGACACCAAAGGCTCAAAGCCATAAAGCGTCTCAAGCAAAAGTCGGTCGTTTGTGTCACGGTGGACCTGGACAAAAAACAGGAAAGGGCCCTAAACATCACACTGAACAACCCCGAGATACAGGGCTCGTTTATTGCCGACATGGTAGAGCAGCTGGACAAGCTACGAAGAGATATCGGCGACACGGAATTTGCTCAGCTGCGGCTGGACAAGCTCCGGGAGCAGCTGGAGCAAAGGGAGCAAGAAAATAAATTCCATTTTCGCCCCGGGGAAGGTGCCATCAAGTTTGCCGGGGGGCTTGCCGGCTACAAGCTAAAGAGGGCGGAGATTCGCAGGTTCGATAAGTTTGAAAACTTTATTTTGGATTTCTCGGGTGGTAGGGACTCGACCCTGGCCCTGGCCTGGATGGCGGAGTATTTCCCGGATAAGAAACTATACGCCGTTTATAGTGACGTAGGCGTCGAATTCCCCGGGATGGGGGCCCACATAGAAAAGACCTGCGACTTTTTCAAGGCAGAGTGCGTCATATTGAAACCTAAAAAGGAATGGTGGGCGTGGCTGCGACAAGAGGGACAATGGCCGTCCCTGATCTACCGTAAATGTCAAACAGAATTTATTTTCAAGGTGACAGGGGCGTTTAGAAAGAAATTCCCGAAAGAAACGACTCTTTTGCTCGACGGCAGCCGGGGGAATCAATCGACGAGGGGAAGCAAGAAAAGTCTCGTCTCCCCATTAGGTAGCCTGCCTGGGTTCGAGGCTTACCATCCCTGCTTCAATTTGACCGACGCGAACGCAGAGCAGCTGCTAACAGATTTTAAGGCCCCGCTTTGGGAAGGGTACTCGATGGGCTTCGTCCGTAGTGCTTGCTGGTGCTGCCCGGGCCAGTGCGGGCTCCAGGCCCTTGCCCTTGAAGAAAATTACCCGGGCCTGGCCAACAGCATCCGGCGGTGGGAAAAGATTCTCGGCATAATTAAGCCGATGAATGACCGCAGTTTCGATGACACCGTCCGGGCCGGCCGAAAGCAACGGCAGCAGCAGGCAAAGAAGGCGGCTACCGTCTCGAAGCCAAAAAAAAAGACAAAAAAAAAGCGTAGCGTTAAAAAATAACGCTACGCATGGTTAGTAACTTTTGTTCTTTGACAAGTTAATAAGATTTTTGAACCTGTGTCACTTAGACGGCTTTTTTTCGAAATGCCTTTGTAGGATTTCCCGAGCGACTTGGGCCGGGCTGGCCGGCTCTTTGCGTTTTCGGGCTTCTTCCCACAGTTTCCGCCAAATGTTGTCCGGCACCTGTATTGGATGTCTCTTTGCCATTTGGTTGCTCCTTAATTTATACAGTTAACCATGTAGACATGTTACCTGTATTCGGGAAGAGGTCAATAGTTTTTTACTTCAATTCCGTTTTTTCTCAGCAATTCCCCGGTAAATCCGTTTACGTCACAAGAAGGGGACCCGCGACACAGAAATGCCTTTAGGCAGCCTTTGTCCCGGGCGATGGCCAGGACCTTTTCGGCTCCGTCGATAAATTGAGCCGATAGGTCCTGGCCCTGGACATTAGAGATTTTAAGGCCGAACTTCCGCCGAAGCGGTGCGGCCGGCCTGGGGACGGTCATGCCTGCCAGTAATTCAGGGCAGACAAATACGAGCTCGTATTTTTTCTCTAAGCGGTCCAAAAGACTTTGACGAGAACGAGCCAGGCCGTGATAACGGCAGGGCTTGCCGGTCCAGCACAAACTGACCAGGACCGGGGGCTTATCCGGTTCGTTGCCGAATAGGGTCTTTGGCGGGGTAGTCATAACATTTCTCCAGCTTCGACTTTTTGTAACATCATTCGACAATTGTTTCGGCACTGCCTTGCCAGGGTAATATAGTCGATTAAGGGCCGGCCATCTAACTTTTCTTTCTTCGCTATTTTCTTGCAAAGGATAGCGAAGGACCGGCACAATAGCCGATGGTTGGCAAGCTCAATCTGAATACAGCGTGACAGCAGCGGCAGGGCGTCGGCCTGGGTGTCGCAGAAAAACTCCCCTGATTTACGGCCAGCCGTAAAGATAAAAACGACATGGTCGGGGATTCGTTCCAGGACGCCGAGCAGCCAGCGGATCTCCGGCTTGCGTAGGCCGTGTGCTTCGTTTATAATGAAGGCCCGACCGCCTTTGCCTGTAGAGTAAAGGTGCATACTGTCTTCTATGCGTTTGGTTGTATCAGCAAGCATCAGGGCGGCCGGCGAGTCGAATTCTTCAACGAAGAACTCATCGGCCCCCTGGCTTGCGATAATCTTAGCCAGCGTGGTCTTGCCCAGGCCGCTGTCGCCGGCAATCCAAAAGGCCCGGCCACCCCATCCGCGACGCAGGACCGCCCGGACCTGTTTTAAGGCCCTGGTTTGCCCAACAACGTCCTGAAATAGCCGGGGCCTGTACTTTTCATATAGTTGTGTCATGTTTAGGCTCCTGTGGCTAATTTTGTGCGTTCTGGCGACGTCTCTGACAGCAACGCCTTTGCACAAAGGTTTCGGGGGTTCTTTTCGTTGCGGACAAACAAGCGGCGGACCGCTATGCTTAGCTTTTTAGCGTTCGCGGTCCCCACGTCCCCTTTGACGGGCAGGACGTGCTTAAATGTCCGCCACACGGCCAGGCTGAGTTTGTTGGCGTTCCGGGCCCCGTATCGGCAGAGCCAGCGGTCCCGGATTATTCCGGCGTCCCGGTCTATGCCTTCCCGGCGGAGCGGCCCGGTGGCCGCGTAATCGCGTAGCCACCGAGCCCGAACGGCCTGGGTTTCTCTGTTTCTTTGGTAACGTGACATGCGAATCATTTCTTTTTACTCCCTTCGGTTTTTTTGCCGGTGGTTGTTTTCTTGGCTGCTTTGCTTTTGGCGGTTTTCTTTGTTTGTTTCTTGCCGGCGGTCTTTGGGGTGCCATCTTCGTTGAGCTTTGCCCAGGATTTGGGCTCCGGCATTTCGTCGGCAATCTTTTTGCGTAGCGGGCCTGTATCGACACCGAACAGGCCGACAAGGTTTACAGCTGCTTTCACCCGATAAGAGGAAGTCTGAGTCACCGGGCCCATATAGTCCAGGGTCCGTAACAATTGAGGCAACACGTTTTTCCATAAACTGTCGCGGACTTCGGACGCTTTTTGAGCAGACAGCTTCGCCAATTTCGTCCAGGGGACTTGCACGTCGGCACCGCTGTTTTGGAAATCGCAGACGGAGTGACTATAAAGTTCCTTCACCCCGAAAATTTCAGCCAGGGCCATTACCATCGAGGTCTTGTCTTTGACGACCAGGTCTTTTGTGCCTTTGCCTTTTACAACGGTCTTCATTTTTTCGAGGAATTGGGCGTCTCGTTTGCTGTTAAGCATCTCGCGACGGACCCGCAATGGCGTCGGCGTACCTTTTGTCTTTTTATCAGTCTTTGCCGGTGCGGTGCTTTTGACCTTAATCCACAGGATTGTCCCCAGGGCCTTGCCGTGAATGATAAAGCCCGGGACGGACCCTTTGTCCTTCTTAGAAGCCTGGCTGTAATAATAATGCTCCAGCACTTGGGGAAAGGCTTCAATTAAGTGTCGTTTTATGTGGTTGTCCAGGTATTCAGTGGAAATCGGCAGCAGGTCGGGCTGCTCCGCCTTTTTGGCTTCATAGGTTGCTTTGAGCCATTCGGCTATTTTCGTGTCCCAACAGAGCCGGTCAAGGCAGCGGTCGTTTTTCTTGATGGCGGCATCGTCAAGCTTATCGTCGAAAAGTCCCGGCTGGCAGCTGGTTCTTTTCTGGCACTTTGTGCAGCCGGCTACTTCCGGATTGAATGGGGCCAGGCTGAGCAGCTGCAGCATTTCAGCAACTTGGCCTTCCAGTTCTTTTACTGTGGGGACTTCCTCTTCCATTTCATGCCACTCAAGCAGTTCTGCCTGCATCGGTTCCGGCAAAGAAGCAATCAGCTGCAAGTGAGCAGCCGTCCAGTATTGAAGTTTGCCATATTGCCCCTCTTTCAAGATGGCTTCCTGCCAGGGCTGGCTTAGCTTTGTCCCCAGGGCCCGTCTCCGGAGGACCCATTTAATAGACCGTCCGAGCTTCGAGGCGACGGCCTGGGTGTCGCCGTTGTATTTCTCATACAAGGTGACTACGGCTCTGCCCTGCTCCAGTGCGGTCAAGTCCTCTCGGGCAAAGTTTTCGGCAAAGGTGATTTCGAAAGCCTGTTCGTCGCTGATTTCGCCCCGGTTGATTGCCGGGACCATTTCGAGCTTTGCGGCTTTTGCCGCCAGGAGCCGGCGTTCGCCGGCCAGTAGATCGAATTTGCCTTTCATTGTTGGGTGCGGCCGGACGTGGACGGGGACAATGACCCCCTGGCCCTTAATGCTTGCGACCAATTCCTTGAAACTGTCCGTCTTTTCGCTGATGAATCGCGGGTTGTCCTTCGAGGGGACAAGGTCACGGACGGCCAACTGCTCCAATACTTCCGTTGTTTTTGTTTTGTTTTTCATGGCTCTTTTCCTTTCTGCTTTTGGTTAGTGATTTGTTTACAGTTCTAACCGAAACGAATTACGATTTCTTCTTTCGGTAAACGCCGGGCCTGGTGAACGCGATTTCACCTAAGTCCCTAAGACGCTGCAGCTGCTGTCGTATCTTTGCCTTGATGTTTTGGTTGCCGGGGTGCCGACGCTGGAATTGCCGGCATTTGCCGTAAACATCGGCCAGCTTAAAGGTCCGGCCAGGCAACCTGGATACGACGTTGCGCACGTCCTGCTGCCAGCTGATTCTCTTTTTCTTTACCATAATTCATGTCTCCTTAAATTGAAGTTAGCATTGTACGGAAAACTGTAGAAAAAAACAGAAAAAAGTTGTATTCTTGTTATAAATGCAGGATTGGCTTGTCTCATCAGCGGCCGGGTTGCCGTCCCTGCCGGACCCGGCCAGCCGGCCGGGTTTCGACTTTGGCTTTTTATTCGGCAGCCAAAAGAATCCTGTCAATAACAGCGTGACGACCTGGTTCAATAGCTTCGGGAAAAACGACGGTTTCTTCACAATCGCTGCTGTTATTGGGCGGGGCAATCGCCAGGACATTGCCGAGCTCGAAGAATGGATTCAACAGACCTGTCTCAATCCATACTTTGATTTCCAGGGGCAAGCCGACAAAGTTATAGCAGGCATTGCCCCGCATAATGTTGCCGGTTTCGGAATCGCATTTAATCGGCTGGTCCCATCCATCAAAGATAGCTCCGACAAACGGCAGCATCGGTGCTGATTGATAGTGTCGAGATTCCAGTGGCAAGATAAACATTTTTCGGCCCCTGGGTTTCGAGAAGATAACGGAATTGCCATCGTCCCGAATCTCTTTAACCTTGATTTCGGTTTTGCAGGTCATGGCCATTCCCTCAGAAATCTTATAAAGCGTGTACTTGCTGCCGACCTGGAAAATGTTTTTTAGCTGTTCTTTCTTTTCCATCTTGTGTCCCCTTAAAAAAGTTTTCGGTTTTGGCTTATCTCATCAGCGGCCGGAAGCCGTCCCGACCGGACCGGCCTTGCGGCCGGTTTCGATTTAGCTTAAATGCCATCTTTCGTTTCGCCTTTGGGTTAGTATTTTTTTTGCGGCCCTAAAACCGTTGGACCGCAAAACTATTGAGGCACATTTCGCGACCAACCCCGAGGGGAAAGAACATTGCCGCCAAGGCGTCACGAAGTTAAGCAATATATCCGATGGCTCTAATCCATGCGATTTGGCCACGACTTGCTTTACTTGTTTGGTTATTTCGGCTCGTGTGAAATAGCCATCCTTAATTTTACTTCTCATTTTGTGTCTCCTTAAATTGTTGGTTACTTTTTGAGGTTGACTACCACGGCCAGGCCCAGGAAAAAAACAGGCAGGCACAGCACGCAGCAAATACGAACGATTGCGGTTTCCATTTTTGTCCCCTTCTTTTTGAATTCCCGTTTGGCTTGTCTCATCAGCGGCCGGGTTGCCGTCCCTGCCGGACCCGTCTCACAACGGGTTTCGACTTGCGTCTAAGTTTGGGTTTTTATAGGCCACGCCGTTTTCCAGGCCCCGCCACACCCAACACCCGATTCAATTGTCAAAGATGTTTAATTTTATAACTGTTACAAGTTTACAAGTTTACAAGTAAACGGTCAATAACAAAATTAAAAAAAACTAAAAAAATTTTTAAGGGCTCGATTTTTGGGTCCAAACAGCAGCCAAATGGCAAAAAAAAATAAAAATTTAGACCCCGGGACCCCGGGGGCGACAGTCCGTTTAGCCGAAAAACAACGCCACATGTCTTTGCTCGAAAAAGTTACCCACAACGAAACCTTGACCCGGCCCGAGATAACCGAACTCGCCGAGCTCGAAGGGAAAGAGGACAGGGAAGCGGGGACCCGGCAGAGCCGGGCAAAGGTGGTGGTGGCGGCGGAGCAAATCCTGCGGTCCCAATCGGAAGCGGCCCGGTATGCCGGCGTTAGCGACCGGACGATTCGGCGTTGGGTACAAGCGGGGATGATGCGCACGGACAAAAACTATTATATCAAAAGCCAGCTGGACGTCTTTAAGGAGAGCGAGGGACATCGCCCGAACGAGCACAACCTACGGAAGCTCAAGGCGGAGGCGACACTGAAAGAGGGCAAGGTCGAGCTGATTCAGATGCAAATCGAAAAGTTCCGGGACATACTTGTCAACCGGGAGGAATACTTAAAGCATGACGTGGCAAGAATCATAGCGGTCAAGCGGGGCCTGCTTAGCCTGGAAAGAAAGGTGGCACCGAAGGTCCCCGCAAAGTACCGCCGAACTGTGGCAACTGCCATTCACGCGGAAGTCGTTAACTTAATTAACGCCTTTGCCGAGGGTAGGGAAGTCCCCTGATGAAAAAGGCAAAACCGTCAATCTGGACTCCAAGACACAAGGAAGCGTGGCGGCTGCCGGTGGACGTCACTGTCACCCAGTGGGCGGACGGCGGCAACCGGTTCCTTGACCCGGACACAAGCGCGGAGCCAGGGCCTTATCATTCAGACCGGACGCCGTACATGCGGGGGCCGATGGAAGCGTTCACCGACCCCGAGGTCGAAGAAATCGACGTGATGGCCGCGTCCCAGGTAGGGAAATCTACGTCCATACAAAACATGATAGCTTATACGGTCGACAATGACCCCGGACCGTCCCTTTACGTTGTGCCCCGGGAGAAAGATGTCGATTATGCCTCTCAGAAAATCTTCCGGCAGATGATCTCTCTTTCCCCTGCATTGTTAAAGCATACGACGGGCAGTCCCCGGGACATGCAGACGGACTTCTTTACTTTCGATAGAATGACCCTGTATTTCGGTTGGGCCGGCAGTCCTTCGGAAATGGCACAGAAGGCGATTAAGTACCTATATTTTGATGAGCCGGACAAGTACCCACCATTCGCCGGCAGGGAGGCGAACCCAATTGATTTGGCGGTCAAGAGGACCCGGACCTTTTGGGACCGTAAGATTGTCAAGATGTGCACGCCCACGACGGAAGACGGTTATATTTACGTCTCTTATTCCCATTCGAACAGGCAGAAATACCACATTCCCTGTCCCCACTGTGGGGAACGCAAGGTTTGGAAATTCTCACAGCTGAAATTGCCGAAGACATTGAGGGCCCCGGACGAGATACTTGCCAGGGCCGACGTCTGGTATGAGTGCGAAGTCTGCGGAACAAAAATCTACGAGGAAAAAAAAGCAGACCTGGTCATCGAGGGCAAGTGGGTCCCCAAAGGACAGACGATAGACGCGGACGGCAACATTCACGGCCGCCCGGAACGCACCAAGCGGCACAGCGGCTTTCATATCTCGGGACTTGTCACGCCCTGGATTAGCTGGGCCCAAATTATGGCGGATTGGTTCAAGGCAAACACGGAGGTGGGGATCGCCCTGGGTAAATTGCTCGACTTCAACAACGCTACCCTGGGAGAGCCACACAGGGAGACGGGCAAAAAGCTTAAGGCGTCCGATGTCCGCAAGCTCACCGGGGGATTCAGCCGGGGCACGGTGCCGAGTGACGCCCATATTCTCGTAGCGGGGGCTGATTATCACAAATCCAAAACAAGGGCCATTGTACGAATCGACTACGAAGTGCGGGCCTTTGGGCTCGGGATGAAAAACCAGGTTATAACGACCGGCTCTGTCCCGAGCTTTTCAAAGCTCGACGAAGAAATTTTATTGAGTCCCTTTCCCTGGGCGGACGGGACCCCGAACGAAAAAAAGCCGTGGCCGGCAGTGATGGTCCTGTTCGTAGACTCAGGCTACGAGCCGGACGATGTTTACAATTATTGTCTGCAAAGGCCGGGGCTCACAATTCCAACTAAGGGGGAAGCGGGCCCGAGAACTAAGCCCCTGCAGCCGTCCGACCTGGAAAGTGCCACCGAACGCAGATTGACGCAATACAAAAGGAGAAAATACAGGGGGATGCAGCTGCTCATTATTGACGCGTCGTATTTCAAAAACCAGGTGACAGGTTGGGCGGAGCCGACTTTCGACGAGAACGGCAAGATTATTGCCGAGCCCTTGACTTCTTTTTATGAGGAAATACCTTCGTATTATTTCACCGAATTTACAAACGAGCACAAAGTAAAGACCCGCGACTCCCGGGGCAATATCAAATGGCTGTGGCAGCCGGTGACAAGGGGGGCCCCGACCCATACGCTGGACCTGGCTGTGCTCTGCGCTGCAGCGGCATATTACAAAGGAGTCCATTACCTACGAAAGCCCCAGGAAGCCAAAGCCGTTATGCCGGCAGCCATGCGGCAAATACCAAAACCAAAAAAACGCAAAACCAGCCGGTCAACATGGCTGGCAGATTTACCGGAGCTATGAGAATGGGACAAGGTTTTCTTGACGACCTGCCGGACCTTGACCTGGGCCCGGGGCGGAAAAGACCAAAAAAACCCGCCGAACCCAAAAAAAGCCGCAGGGGCCCGGTCCTCTGGCGGCCGGTGAAATGTCCCGAGTGCCAAAGCCCTAATTGTCCCGTTCACACCACCAGGAAGCCGATTCGATACCATAAATGCTCCGATTGTGGCCACCATTTCAAGTCGGTCGAGCAATAAAGACTTTTCTGCTGTTCCTACGTATTAGGAAATGACCCCTTTTCGAGCAGCACTGCTTTATACGATGCTATGGGTATGGCATTAACATTAGCCGCAAAACTTGATAGCGTGCAGGCCGCAATCACCGCAATAGAGGGCGGGGCACAAAGCTTCACAATCGGACAGAGGACATATACGAGGCCGGATATTGATAAGCTTTACGATAGAGAGGCACAGCTGCTTGCACAAATCAACCGAGCGGACCAGGGAGGGAGGAGGGTTGCGGAGTTCTAATGCGGGAAGTAAAGAGACAATTCAGGCCGGATGGCAATTTGTCGCTTCGGACGTCTCGGCGAATCGACAACATTATCGGGATTTTTTCGCCCCGGGCCGCGTACAGGCGGAAAGCCTATCGGTTTGGGTACGAGATTCTGGACAAACATCGCACCCGCAAAAAAAGGGACCTTACCGGGGGGACGGGTGACACCCACCTGGACGAAATCAGTCTCGACAAATTGAGGGAAATAGGCAGGGAGCTCAGCAGAAACAACGCCCTGGCTAACGGCCTGCTCAAAATAGAACGCAACGGCGTAATCGGCTCGGGGCCCAAAATACAGGCAAGGACCGACGAGAAAAACCTAAACGCTGAAATCGAAGCGGCCTGGAAAGAGACGATGGTTGATGCCCCGTGCGATATTACGGAAAGATTCAATTTTAATAAGTTCGTCCGGACAATGTATTTGTCATATCGTCGGGATGGGGACATTGCTGCTATATTTCAAGACGACAAGCTCCAGGCGGTCGAGGGGGAACAAATAGGAACGCCTTACGGCAAGAAGAAACCCGAGCATTTCGACATCATTAACGGGGTCGCTTACAGCAAGGAGACCGGGGCCGTGCTCGGCTATTATATCGGCAAGCCAACCAAGTGGGGCTTTATCAAACCCGACAGCTGGAAGAATTACCCGGCGGGGAAAGTGCACCACATGTTCGACACGGACCGTTTTAGTTACAGCAGGGGTGCTCCCGTTCTGACCCCGTCTATAAAGTATATCGACCATTTAAGTGGGTACATTGACGCCGAATTAGTGGCCGCAAAGGTCAACGCCTGCTTTTCGATGTTTATATCCCGCAAGGACGCAGAGCCCCCGGCTCCGTTCACGGGCGGCATAAGCCCGTCCGGGGAAGACGAGGATGACAACAAACTGGAGAAGATGTCCCCGGGCATTATTCTTTACGGGGGGCCGGGCGAATCTGCAACGGGGATTGGCCAGTCCCGGCCGGGCAATCTGTTCGACCCGTTCGTAATGAGGATGCTTACCCTTATAGGCCGGCCGCTTTGTATGCCGCTTATGCTGATTACGATGGATTTCTCGGGAGCCACCTTTATGAACGCCCGGCTTGCTTATCAAAAGGTCCAGGAGTCCTGGCAGGCCGAGCAGGACCTTGTTGTCAAGCCGTTTGTTTCCCGGGTTTGGCGATGGCGGCTGCAGCGGCTCATCGACTCGAAGCAAATCAAGCCCGGCGAATTAGGTCCCCAGGTTTTTCTTCACGAAGTTTTCTGCCGACGCTGGCCTTATGTGGACCCGTGGAAGGAAGCAAAGGCCGACGAGCAGCAGCTAAAGAACGGGACAACGACCCGGACGATGGTTTGTGCTCGCCAGGGGGATGACTTCGTCGACGTCAACACCCAGCTGGCCGAGGAAGAAAGAAGCAGAAAAGAAGCCGGCCTGGTCGCCGACAAGACAAATAAAATTGAGAATCTTGTCAAGGCAATCGGTAAGGGTGTCCCCATCGGGGTGGCGGAGGCCAGGCTGGAGCTCGGCCTGCCGGCAGAGGCAGACGGGGAAAGTCTCAGGTTCAACGATAAGGACGTGGTGCAATATCATATCGAATCGGGGATTTTAACAATAAACGAGGTCCGCAAGAAGCTCGGGCTGCCTGCCGTGTCGTGGGGGAACGTCCCCGTCCGCAAGGCGGGCTTGACCCCGGTCGGCAGCGAACAAGAATCCGAGAAAAAAGGCGACTCCGAGGCCGAAGGAGACTGAATAATGCCAGTGACTTGCAAATTAAGAAAAGGCAAATACCGGATTGTTGAGCCGTCCGGGAAAATAGCAAAGACAGACAAGGGCAACGCGGTCGACGGTGGGGGACATGCCACAATGGCAAAGTGCCAAAAACAGGCTGCAGCAATCAACTCACATTCTGAGGGTAATATAATGGACAAGAAAAACCAAAACAAGGCCCCGGCGAGTGCCTGCGTGTTCGGGTTGGGCGGCGATGAAGTGACTTTCGCCGAAGCGGGGGAAAAACAAGACGAACGGTTTAGCATCATAGCCTACTCGGGCGGCGTTATCACAGACCACTGGTTTTGGGGAAATATCGCCTTTGACTTGACCGGCGTTAAGTTCGATAAGAAAAAGACGGCAGTCCTGGAGGAACATTTTACGCACCTGCGGGTTGGCTTTACGACCAAACAGGACGTCTCCGACCAAATCGCGGTCGAGGGCAAATTTCTAACGAACGATGTGGCCCAGGGGATTAGAAGTGACATACAAGAGGGTTTCCCCATGCAAGCCTCTATTTTTCTCAGACCGTCGCTAATCGAGCACGTCAAGGAAGGCGAACAGGCCAAAGTCAACAAAATCGTACTAAAGGGCCCGGGGACAATCTTCCGCAAAGGCAGAATCCACGAAGTTAGCATGTGCACCCTGGGGGCCGACAAACAGACACAATCCAAAGCGTTTGCCGAAGGCGGCAAACAGGAAATTAAGTTTAACGTTATAGAAAAGGAGCACGACATGGAGACAAACCAAATAGAACTGAACGCAGAGACGTTTGCCGCCGATTACCCGGAACTGTTCGGGGACGTGACGGCAAAGGCAAAGGCCGAAGGGGAGACGGAGACAAGGGCCTTGTTCACTCAGTTCGCCGACCAGTTTAGCGAGGACCCCGCCTTTTGCGTCGAGCAGTTCAAGGCCGGCTTAAGCTTATCAGACGCGATAACGGCGGAAAACACCAAGCTAAGAAAAGCGGCGGACGAAGCGGCCGTCAAGGCGAGCCAGCAAGCGGCCACAAGCCAAGACCTGGCCGCCCAGGAATTCTCCGACGATGCGGCCAACCTGGAGACGCCGGCGGAGCCGCCAAAAACACCGGAGGAAAAGTACACGGCCGAATTCAACGCGTCGGCTGAAATTCAAGAGGAATTCGGCGGGGCCAAAGGACAGGGTGACTATATCGCGTTCAGGAAAAACGAGGACGCCGGCAGGGTGGGGAAGCTGGGTAAATAAAAACCCAAACGATTAACGTTCTATTGAACCACGAACATGAAAACCTTCTTATAAAAAGGGGCTAAACATGAATGACAAAAACAAAGGCTTGATGAAATTCAAGTCCATGAAAAAGCTCAAGGAAGCTTACCCGGAACTAATGGGAAAGATAATCCTTGAGGCAAAGGCCGACGCGGCCAAAGAGGTCGCGGCAATGCCGCTGCCGGAATTCAAAGCCGCCTTTGGTAAGCTCTACGCGTCAATAGCGGCCGGTGGAGCCGACGGGGATGCTGCCATCCTTGAAGCAAAGGCCGAAGCAGCCAGGGAGATCGCCGCCCTGTCGGTTGGGCAATTCAAGAAAACCTTTGGCAAGCTCTACGAGGCAATAGCGGCCGACGTGGCCGGTGATGTCGACGCGGCCTCTTTGAAGGTGAAGGGTTTTCTGTTGGACCACGAGGACCCCTTTGCAGCCGGGGCCGCCAGGGCATACGCAGCGGCCAAAAAGAAGGAGACGCCCTTTAGGCTGCCGATTGTTTTGCCGTTCAAGGACCCGGACTCGAAGATTGCACTCGCCAGCTATATTCAGCGGGCAGGCGGGGCCGGTGACACCGACCGGGTAAAGGCAGCTGCGGACGCCTTGGAGAAATGTAAATAGCAAAACGCCACAGAGGGACAATGAGAAGAAACAACGGGCGTAAATAAAGGAAACAGAAAAAGTAATATTTCGAAAGGACTAAAGCCATGACTACGTTAGCAGCCAACAGCCCGATGACGAAAGTCAAGGGTGACAACAATTCAATCCCCATAATCGCCGCAGACATTGTCTACGAAGGTGCGATGGTGGGTGACAACGCGTCCGGCTACGGCAGGCCGTTGGTGGCAGGCGATAAATTTGTCGGCCACTCCATCGACAAGGTCGACAATACGAGCGGGGCCGCCGGGGCCAAAAACATTCCACTCATTTCCGGCCACTACAGGCAAGAAGTGGCCCTGGTCGGGCTAATCACAGACGTGGGCCGGCCGGTCTATGCTTCCGATGATGCGGCCTTTTCGTTTTCGGCGGCCGGTAACAGTTACGTTGGCGTTATATCAAGGTATGTCAGCGCAACAAAGATGGAGGTCGAATTCCGGCCCGGGGACGTGGACGAGTTCGGCCCGGACCAGAACCGCGTGCTTAAGACCGACGATTACACAACCGACGCGGCGGACAACGGCAAAATTATTGAACTGGGCACCGACGCCAAAACAATCACGCTCATTGCCACGGTTGCCGGTTACGAGATTACGGTCGTAAACACCGGCGGCGATGGAGTGGCGGGGATTATGGTCGACTTCAATGCCGCCGACCTGAATCTCGGCGGCTGCGGAATGGCAGCGGGTGGGGACGGCAAGAAGCTGACAAACACCAAGGGGACCGCGAGGCGAGGGGATTACCTGAGATTTATCGGCGACGGTATAGCAGGCTGGAACCTTGTGGGCAAACGTGGTACGTGGGCCCAAGAATCTTAATTTTCGTTAGTACAAAGTTTTTTTGACAAGTGAATCCCGGGTCCTTTTGCCGGCCAGGGTAGTGGGTACGGCAGGGGCTTTATGAACAGCTAAACCAATTATTTGAAAGGAGCTATACTATGGGAGCAGAATCATTAGGGTCCAGGGCGATTATAGGCAAGTTCTTCAATCGCCTGGAGGCGTATGTCGGGACAACCTGGCTGGATTTGGTCTCGATGTACTTCGAAAGCGACCAGGCGTCCGAAACCTACAACTGGCTGGGCATGGTGCCGGCGATGCGTGAATGGATTGGCGGCCGCCAGGCTAAAGGATTCCGCGAAAACGGAATAACCATCTTCAATAAGAAATTCGAGGCCACCCTGGAGATCCTCTGCGACTGGATTCGCAGGGACAAGACCGGGCAAATCAACATCAGAATCGACGAGCTGGTGGTTAGGTGCGTCGAGCACTGGACGAAGCTTCTCAGCACGCTTATCGCCAACGGGACCGGCTCCACCAGCGGGCTTTGCTACGACGGTCAGTATTTCTTCGATAGCGACCACTCCGAAGGTGACAGCGGGACGCAGCTGAATCTTCTCGCGGCCGCCCAGGTTGCAGCCCTGGACGTGACTGCACCCACCAAGCCCACCCCGTCGGAAGCCGTCGCGGCGATTCTCGGCGTGATTGCATACATGCTGAAGTACAAAGACGACCAAGGAGAGCCGATTAACGCCAACGCCAAAGAGTTCCTGGTTATGACAAGTCCCAATCTCTGGCCGTACTTGACGCCGGCAGTGATGGCCGAAGCCATTACCGGCGGCGAGACCAATGTCATATTGACATTGAAAAAGACCGACTTTATTGTCCGGCTGGCCTGCAATCCCCGGCTGACTTATACGACTCAGTTCGTGACATTCCGAACCGACGCCCCGGCAAAGTCCCTTATCCGCCAGGAAGAGGAAAAAATGAGCGTTGATTCCCAGGCCGAAGGCAGTCACGAGGAATTCACAAACGACCGGCATCTTTACGGGGTCAAGGCCATCCGCAACGTTGGTTACGGCATGTGGCAATATGCGTCTCACTCAACGCTAAGTTAAGAGCGGGAAAGCGATTACGTTAACGAGCTAACCGAGCCCTGGGATGGTGACTTTCGCGGTCGCCACCCCAGGACCGTTTCAAGAGTTATGCTCTTTTCGAAGGGAGACAGGAAGTGACGCAAGAAGAAAAAGACCATCCTGGCACTATATGCGTGAACGCCGGGACCCTGGGTTATTACGGGGCCCTGATTAAAAAATTAGAGGGCAGCGAAAAGGAACAGTGGAACGCAATAGACCGCCTGAGAAACCGGCTGCCGAATTGGGCGGTCCTGGTGATTGCAGGTTTGTCCGGGGCTCTGGGCTGGACCATGCAAATTGCTTTCGGTTAAGCCGGCCGGTTTTTGTGCCGCAAAGGAAAATAGACAATGAAGAATCACCCGCTATACAAGCGGCTGAAACAGATAGTTCTTGACGGCGATTATACAATCGAGCAGGTAAAGAATATGCGATGGGGGCAAGCTGCCGAATTACTTGACTGTCAGGACTTTAGTAAAGCGTTCCTTAACAATATGAAACGCGGGATTGTGGATGCTTTACGTAATCGTGATGATAAAGCGACCCTTGAGCAATTAAAAGAGGATATCAAAGCTTATCTTGACGCTAATGACCCGCACTGGGAAGCCGAACGCGGCAGAGAGGGTGGCAAGCCTTATGTAAAAATATGGCTGGAGGGCAAACCTGGTGAATGACTTAACTTTTTGTATGCCTGTTTACAACGGGGCGGCTACCATCAAGATGTCGTTAACCCGGATTCACCAGCAAGGTATCCTTGGGCCCAACGTGCTCGTCAATTTGACATGGAGCCTTGACGGCACGGCCGAATTATTGGCCGCCCTGATAAAGTATGACTGGTTCAAAGGCATGGAGATCAATGTATTCTCCGGCCCGCGACCGGATTCTTTGCCAGGGAAAGTGCCTGCCCATGCCTCTCGTTATATCGCGTTGGCCCGAAAGCAATTAGTAGACAGGGTGACGACCCCGTTCTTAATGTTTGTTGATTGTGACGTATTGCTATGGCCGGACACTGTTTTAACTTTGCTGAAAGAGATAAGAGAGGACGAAGCCATTGGTATGTTAGGTATCCCGTACAACGGCTCGAACCATGTGCAGATGGGGGCAACAATATTGCGAACAATAATAGCCAGAGAGCTCGACTGGAACGTTGAAGACAAGGGCTGTGATTGCGGGCATATTGCCAGCCAGTTAAAGACAAGAGGACTTAAGGTGATACATTCTAAAGTAGAAAGAGCCAGGCATTTGACTTTTGATAGGGTGGGACAATGAGTGCAGGTGCTACTCCAGTTTTTGTGACTGAGGATTCAGTATTTTTTGTAGGCGGACGTGGAACTAAAGCCGGCGATGCTTATGCGGGGGGATGCACTAAGGATTACTGGGGTGATTTGGACAGTCCCAATATATCCCTATCTGATGTTATGGGTGCGAATGGTGAGGTTCTTTCGGCAGCTGGTGCGTGGAACGGGTGTCAAACTGCCTGTTCCATTACGTTGGCTGCTGATACTTGTCATATTTTAGTAACTAAGACGGACGCGTTTCCATCACCTATTGCGGCAGGGTTGGTCGTATATATGAAATTCCACGCAGGCGGTCCTTACGTGGGTGACGATGGACGGTATGAAATATTAGATGTAGTGAGTGACGATGCTATTGTAATTGATGTCGTCCATATCGGAGATGACGCGAATCATTGCGACGCGAAAGTAGGAGGGGCGTTCAGCACGTTGCAGATTGCTTCTGATAATACCGATGCAAATTCTACCAGTCCCCATAATGTTTTTGTTCTGACAAATAAACCCAAAACTTATGGGGCTGCCACGCCAATTGATATTGATGCGGGCGGCGGAGATTTGACACTAAACACGTGGAAACGAATAATCGGTATTGACGATGCCGGTGTCGAGCTTGCTGATGGTAGTTGGATGGAGTTTGATGGAAACGGGTACGCGTGTGACATTTTTAATATTGATTTGGTAGACAATATTGATTTTTGTCACATTAAGGCTGTTAATTCTGCGGCTTCACATTCAGGTTTTCATTTCGAGGACACTGCTGCTCATTATGGGTTCGTTCTAAACGATTGCGCCACGAACGCCTGTTACGGGGTTATTGTAGAGGGCTCGGCGGTACGAAACGTTAGCATAATTGGTGGTAAGTATGAAGCTCAACGAATAGCGCTTTACGCTAAATCAGTTTTTGGCTGTGTGGTTCGAGAAGCGGAGTTTTATGGTGAAGCTGATTACGTAGTTTATTGCGGATATTACGGGGCGACAATTGAAAATTGTATAATTCATAGCAACGGAACGATTCCGGGAATAAACGCCACCAGCACCAATGCCGCCGTGGTAAAGAACTGTGTGATTTATAATGTTACTCATTGCATCGAGCTAAATCATGCTTCCACGTGCCTTGTTGAGTATAATAACATATTTGTAGTAGCAGCTAAAGCAACAGGCAAGGCCATCAACAGGACACTGGGCGGTATAGCTTACAGTGATTACAGTTGTCTCTGGGCTTTGGACGGAGCACCAGCGGCATCAGGTCGATGGGGCGGGAACGGCTTACCTGCTAACGCCATCGAGCAGGACCCTCAATTCGTGGATGCGGACAACGGTGATTTCAGATTAGAGCTTAGTTCTCCGTGTCTGCGCACGGGTCGATCTACTTTAGGGCAATTATGAAAACTGGTTTTAACAACATGGGCTGTTGGCTATATGCCGTCAATATGGGGACCTGGCAAAAGGCCCTGGACCCCAGTCGGCGGTTTTTGGGGTCCATCGCGATTGAGCCGAAATATGATGGGGACGCAGCAAACGAGCCCAAGTACGCAGGGACCGACGCCGTTGTGCCTAAATTTGCGGGGACTTCGGCGGTTAATAGTTAAGAGAGAGAAAAATGGACATATACATCGCAACTGACAACGTAGTGACCTGGACGGGCCTGAAAGATTCAGAAACCGACGCCCTTGAAAATGCGGCAACGGTCACGATGTCACTTTTCCAAAAGACAACCCATACGCCTTCTCAGGCCGCCGCGGCCGTTCAGGAAGTCCAGACTTTGCTGCCCGACGCGGCGGCGTCGGCCGGCAACTGGACCTTGTCTTTCGAGGGGGAAACGACGGGGGCAATTGCTCACAACGCATCGGTGGCGACGATAAAAACCGCCCTGGAAGCGTTGTCTAATATAGAAGCCGGCGACGTAGTGGTCGGCGGGGACACTTTGGATACGTCCCCGGTATCCGGTGGCATGACTTTTACCTGGGAAGGCACCCTGGGAGACGTCTCTATGCTGGAGTTTGATTTGAGCGGGCTGACCGGCCCGACCCAAGCCGGCTCCACGATGACCGAAACGACGCAGGGGGCTGCGAAAGGCGAAATGATAGACGAAGGCGGCGGCCTGGTGGGCATACCCGTCCCCAATCACGGGCTCTTGAGCACCGACTATATCCGCCTGCAGGGCTTTGTCGACGCCGAATACAACAACGTGGAATTCAGCATAGACAGCGTCAAGAAAAACAAAATCTTCATTACCGCAACTTACGTGGCGGAAGTTTTCTCGGGAGCCGAAAGGGTATATGCCGGTGTCCCGGACGGTTGCAATATCAACGTGCCTTATACCGGGACACCCGGGCAATACAGGGGCATTTTGCCCGACTCTATGGGCCGGCTGCGTTTATATGACGCCACGCAAACAGTTTCCTCGGGCGTGGCATCGACGGGACAATATTACCTTTTCCTGTCGGCGGTCAAAGGGGCCAGCAAAACAACCAAGCGGCCGCTGCTTAGCGGTACTTATGATACATAAAGGGTTTTCTTCGTGACCAGTGAATTTGACCAGGAACTGATTGACTCTGCCGCGGATATGGTCAACACCTGCGGAGAGAGTGTCACTTACTATCCGAAGGGCGGGGGCACTCGGGCGATTACGGCGATTGTCAATAGGGGCCAGCCGGCAAGTCTGGACGGACCGCCGCAAGGGGTTGCTCCGCGACTGATAATTCACGTCGCAAACGATAGCACGACGGGGATTAGCAGCGACGAAATCGACATCGGCGGGGACGAGGTCAAGGTCGCCGTGCGTATCGGGGAAACAGCAGAAAACCGCCGCATAACAAAAATCGCAACGATGGACGCGGGGATGATGGAGCTTGAACTAAGGTAAACCAAATGGCTGACAGGCTGGTAGATATAAAATTTGATGAAGCGAAATTGAGGCAGGTCCGGTTTATGCTCCGTGATATCCCCAAGGCGATGCCGCAAGTGATGAGCAGGTCTATCAATCGGACGAGCAAATCGGCCGTCGTGGAGATCGCCCGGCAGATTGCCGGCAACGTTAAAATAACGCAGGCCGTCGTCAAGAAGAATATCTCGGTAAAAAGGGCCACTTATGCCCGCTGGCAGGCATGGCTGGACCTGCACACAAAGAGAATCCCCTTGATAAAGTTCAGGGCCCGGCAAATCAAGAAAGGTGTTTCTTATCAAATCAAAAGAGGGGGACGCCAGCGGATAACGGACCCGCCCAGGCCGTTTATACAGACAATGCCGGCTTCCGGGCATGAAGGCGTTTTCAAGCGGCACACAGAAGCGACAAGGCGGCTGCCCATTGTGCAGCTGTTCGGCCCATCGGTCGCCGGGGTATTCGAGGGGGCTTCCGGGATTGCCACGGACGTGCAGAGAACCACAGCCAAAAGGCTGGTCAAAAACATTGATTCGCAGGTTGCTTATATCCTTAACAAAAGGAGGTCCGCATGAGCACCCCGATAATTGAATCAATCGCATTGAATATCGAGACGACCATCAACCTGATAACGGTGGTGAATGGATTCAACCAGGACCTGGTCGCTCTCAGACCGAGACGTATCGACTTCGTGGACACCGCCCCGGCGGACGGGATTGTCCTAATAAAACAGGACGCAGAGGACCTGGCCGAATCGCAGGGTATGCAGGAATCAAGGTGGCAGCAAAAGTTTGTGCTAATGGCGATTGTCCTGGACAGTGACGAAGCGAACACTTCCCTTGACACGCGACTAAACAAGGTCCGGGCCGATATACAAAAGAAACTGATGGAGGACAGGACGCGGGGCGGTTACGCCAAAGATACAAGAATCTTGCCGTCCTTTGAGTTTGACAACGCGGAGGGTACGTCGGGAATAGCAGTCGAAATCATTATTGAATATGCAACGGTTTTTAATGACCCATATACTCAAACATAAGGAGAAAAATCATGGCTCTTTCAGCACCATTACTAACACGGAAAAAAGTAATCAAAGTCATCCTGGAAGCCGAGAAGGGGACAAAGCTCGCGGGGACTACGGCCATTATGGTTTTTGATTTGGCCATAAATCCCACCGCCCCGTATGAAGAAAGAAAGGGGACGGGCCTGTATCGAGGCCCCAAAGAGACGGGGGTGTTGGGCGAAAGGAGCGGGACTTGCAATTTCAGCGTGGAATTGCGGGCCGACACGGCCGCTATGGAAGCCGGCCTGGCTATTTTGCTCCAGGCCTGCGGGCTGAAACAGACAGTCCAGGTCTACCAGGTACATTCGGCTCCTGGGGACGATAAGACCATCTCTATCGACATTTGGGAAGATGGCGTTAAGAAGGGACTCGCCGGAGCGATGGGCAATGTCACTTTCGAAGGTGAAGCAGGCAAGCGAATGATGTGCAATTTCGAGTTCACCGGCATTTGGCAGGCTGTGATAGACGAAGCCCTGCCGGCTTTCGCCCCGGCCGTGTACCCGCCGATTCGGCTCCAGGGTGGCACCTTCACCTTGGGCGGCGAGTCCATCAAAGTGGGCAAGTTCAGCCTGAACATGGGCAACAACGTTGTGATGCGTGGCGACGTCGACGGGGTGGGCGGGATTGCCCACTACGCCATTACCGATATCGACCCGGTTGTCTCGATGGACCCCGAGGCCGATTTGGTCGCCGGCTACGATTTCAATGGGATATGGCTTGCCGGTACCGAGGCGGCCGTCTCGTTAGCGGTGACGGACGGCACGAACACAGTCACTTTCACGCTTCCGAAAGTGCAAGCCAGGGAGCTAACGCAAGGGGACAGGGAAGGAATTCAGATTTACGAGTTCACCGGCCAGTGCAACCATGACTCCGGCGATGATTCAGTCGCTATTGCCGTTACGTAATTAACCTACAAAACAGGAAAGGCTTAAAAATGAAAGCTGACATGGAGACAATCCGTAAGGCCGTAACCAAAAATCACGGCGGCCTTGGAAAAGCAAGTGACTCTCAGATTATGACAATCTGGACGTCTCTCAGTGCCGAAACCCAAGAGCAGTACATAAAGAGCGTAGAAAAAGGAAGGAAGGCGAAAAATGCCATTAGCGACAAATCCTAAAGCCATGTTCATAGTGGTCCTGGAAAGTGACCAGGCCCTGCCGGAAGACGAGCAGCCGAAATTCTATTATCATTACTTGACGGGCCTGCAGCAGATGGAGCTTGCCCAAAAAATGGATGACCTGGAAATGACCGAGACCGGCAAAGAGGCGATGCAAAAAGTGTTCGAGGCTGCGGCCACGTCCCTGGTCGGCTGGACCAACATCAGGGATATAAAAGGGGCGGCAGTCCCCTTTGACGCAAAAAAGCTTAGCTCAATCATGGGTATGTCCGAAGCGCAAGAGCTAATTCAAAAGATTTTAGTACAAACCCCTTCGGCAGAGGATAAAAAAAAATTAGACTCGCCGTCGGAATCCAGTACGGTCAAATCTGTAAAACCTGCAAAGGGACAAGCAAATGCAAAGACAAGCCCTCAGCAATAAGTCCCATAGAAATGGAGTGTGTCAGCTGCAACGGTGCCGGCTGCCTGGATTGTGACGAACAGGGCAGGATTATTATTCCGGCATGTCCCCTGGAATACGTGACAGCCGATGTTTGGGAAGTAATTAAGTTTGCTGAATTGTACGAAAAAGGATTGCCGCCGGTCGCCGGCGGGGCTTTAGACCAGGCCAGCATTTTTATAAACGCGGCCTTGTTTATTTTTCGTGAAAAAGCTCACTGGAAAGCAAAGTTAGGCATTTTTGGATAAATGGCAACGCACGCCGTAAATGTCGTTATAAGGGCCAGGGACGAGGCAAGCAGGAAATTCGGCCGGATAGGCAGGGCTACGCGGGGGATGGACGGTATTCTCAGAAAAGCGGCCGGTGCAATAAGTCTCTATTTCGGGGCTCGCCAGATAGTAGGCTTTCTCAAATATGGGGCCGCCTTTGAAAAAACAATGAGCAGGGTAATGGCACTGTCTGGAGCCGTTGGCGAAGAACAGACAAGGCTGACCGATACGGCAAAGAAGCTCGGGGAAAGGACGGCCTTTACAGCCAGCGAGGTTGGGCAAGGAATGGGTTATTTGGCCCAGGCCGGCTTCGAGGTAGATGAAATCATAGCGGCCATGCCGATGACTTTGAATATGGCGGCGGCCGGCCAGCTGGACCTTGCCCAGGCTTGCCAAATCAGTGCCGGCATTATGAGAGGGATGGGCCTTGGTACTGACGACTTAGGGATAGCGGTCGATGTGCTGACTAAATCTTTCACTTCCGCCCAAACGGACCTGGTCCAGCTGGGAGAAGGAATGAAATACGTGGGACCCATCGGAAGGACGGCGGGAAAAGACCTTGTAGAATTAACGTCGGTAATAATGATGATGTCTAACGCCAACATTCAGGGCTCGATGGCAGGGACTTCTTTGCGTATGATTTTGGCCGCACTCAGCGGGGGAAGCACTGCAGCGGTAAAGGGAATTGCGGCCCTGGGGATCACCACGACGGACACAGCCGGCAAATTGCTGCCTATGGCCCAAATCATCGACCTATTTAATGAGAAGATGGCAGGCATGGGCAAGGCCGAAAAGACGGCACAGCTTATGAAAATCTTCGGCAAGCGGGCCGGCCCGGGCATGGCCGCCCTGCTAAACGAAGGTGGGGACGCCCTGCGTGAATTTCAAGACTCCCTGGGGGACTCAACGGGTCACGCCGCGAATATCGCCAAGATACAGCTGGACAATGTTTCTGGTTCATTCACAAAACTAAAGTCGGCCGCGTCGGGCATCGTGGTTGATCTTTTCTCGAAACAGCAAGGCTGGTTAAAGGGCTTTATCGACCGCATCAGGAACGGGGTCACGTTCATCGGCGTTATTATCCAAAACTTCGGCCTGTCTATGGATATCGTCTGGAGCTCTCTGACCCTGGGCATGATTATTTGGTGGGAGGATACAAAGCACTTGTTTGTCACCGTCATCCCCGAACTGCTCTTTTGGTTTGGCCGTAACTGGAAAGAGATATTTACGGACATTTGGAACGTCACCAAGGCGATTTTCATAAACATGGGTGAGAACATAGCTGAATTTTTCAAAGCAACCTGGTCATGGCTCAAGGGCGGGGGATTCGATTTTACCTGGACGGGCCTGCTCGAAGGCTTCGAGTCCACTCTCGAAGAAATGCCGAAAATAGCCAAGCGGTCGGTGACGGACACGGAAGAACAAATGGCCAAAGAAATAGCGGACATGAAGCTGAAGTTTGCCGAGAATCTTGCCGCAAAATTTGAAGACGAAAAAATTGAATTGGCGGTGGCCACGAAAAAAGCTGTGACTGAAGTATTACCCGCTGAGCCTGAAGGGGAAGTGACAAAAAAGGACAGCAAGTCCGGCCTGTCGGCCCTGCAGGCTCGTTTTCTAACATTCGCCCCGGGGACTCAATTTGATTACCAGCTCCAGACAGCAACCGGGGTGGGCCAAATGGTCAAGCTGCAAGGCAAAGCCAATTTGGTTTTAGAAAAAATTGAAAGGTCGGTCGCCAGAACAGGCATCGGCACGGAAGGGGAATCCGTTCTCGTTCAAACAGATTTTACTTAGGACCGGGACAATGGCTGTATCAAAGGTAGTAGAAGACTGGTCGCAACGCTCTGTCGGCGTAGAGGCGGACAGGCTGAGCACAAAGCGGGCTTACGACGTCGAGTTTGACAATAATGACGCCCCGGAAAACAGACCCCTTTTGGCCGTGAATGCGACGGACGGAACAACCACCATTCCCGGCATTTATGCGGTCCACCCGTACAATCCCTGGCTCTATGTGAAAAGCAAGCAAGTGGATTCAGCTGGTCCGTTCAACTTCAAAGTGACAGTAAATTACGAGGCGACACTCGACAAGGACACCGGGGAGCCCACGACTCCGCTAATGGACCCGCCGACCTGGTCTTACCATTTTGTCTCTTCGAATGAGCCGATTGACAGGGACGAGGACGGCAATCCCATTACGAACTCATCGGACGAAGCCTACGACCCCCCGGTGACTAAGGATATTCACGATTTGGTCCTGCGCATTCAGCGAAGCGAGGCGACTTACGACCCGCTGCGGGCTTACCTATACAAAGGGGCCGTGAACAGCGACGAATTCTTGGGCGTCCCCGCCGGCAAAGTCCTTTGCTCTGTTATCGACGCGGAAAAGGCCCAGGCAGCCGCCCTGGTTTACTACAAGGTGACTTATGAATTTCAGATGCGTTTTGACGGTTGGAAATTAAAGCTGGTCGACCAGGGCTTCCGGGAAAAGACGGGGACGCTACAAGATGGCACCCCTGCTTATGAGGCCATCACCAATAAGGATGGCAGCAATATCTCGCAGCCGGCTTTCCTGGACGGCAGCGGTGGGAAATTGACTCAGGCCGAAATCGCCGCCGGCACCATTTCGATTCGGGAGTTCGACATTCGTCGCAGCCTGCCCTTTTCAATCTTCAACCTATAAGCTAAGCCATGAAGAAATCATACGCTCTATCGGAAAAAGACCACGGCCGGGTCCAGGAACAAGTGCGATGGACCGAACGCAACAGGAATCTCCGCCACCGTCACCGTCGAAGAAACATTTCTGCTGCCGGAAGCAATATCACCTATGCCCGCATCGTTCAGACGCTCCGTAGAGTCGACGAATCTGTAGACCCCCCGATTACGGCCGTCAATTGGTATGAGATTGAATTTTTGAATGACCCCATCCAGGCGTGGAGTGCCACTTACGGGACTTATTATGTCGGGGACCTTGTAAAATATACGGTTGCAAGTGAAACGAAAATTTACGAGTGCCTTCAAGAACACACATCGCATCCTTCTTTGCCGCCGACGGTGGCCTCTCATTGGGCCGAATCCACCGACACAAAGGCGTGGGTCTTTGGGTACAGTGGGGACCTGCTGGATTCAGCCCCCTGGTTCCAAGAAGGGGACATCGTCCGGGTCGCAAGATATGTCGACGCAAGGTGGGCGGACCGTCTGTGGTGGATTTTAGAGACTGTAGTTAAAATTGCCACCGGAACCGGGCTGGACAGAAAAGAGTCCTTGTACTGGATTCAAGAGGTTAATGGGGAGATAGAAGCGAGGCTGGCAAGTGTTTACCGCTGAGGATTATTATTGGATGGTTGGGGAATGGCCTCTTGAAAAGGGGAATGAGATACAGTCTGCCCATTTTGAAGACATAAGTAAGCTGGCGTGGCTCATCGAGCACCCTTGTGCAGGGAACATCGACTTGCTGTCAAACTACGGAAAGTGGGTCGGTGACGCGACAACCCACAGGTATGTTGAATACGACCAAAGCAATTGGCCTTCATGGAATCCGGGGGCCGTCTACCATTACGGCTCTCCGGTCGTGCTGTATAGGTGGGGGCCTGATGAAGGGCAAGTTGATTTGTTTGTGTTGAACGCTCAAATTAAAGGGGATTTACTAAACCTAAATCCACCTGTAATGGCTGGTGTATTGAGTAACTACTGGCTTTTAACGGTGGACCCGAACAAATATTCTCACTGGAATTTTAACGCTGGCAGACCGGGTATTGGGGCGGACGCACGTTGGATAATGGCCCAACATGGACAAGACGAGCTTACAAAAGAGTGGTGGTATGGTCGATGGGAAGCATGGCGGGAACTGCCAAAACACACGGACAAATTTGAACAGATTCCATACCTAAAAACCGGGCCTACTGCGGAGCCCAGGAGCAGCCCCGTCGAACAGGACCGGGACCATATCTCGCAGCTGCTAAAGACTCAGACCGGGCGGTCGTTTACGGACGGCTCCGTTGGCGTCGACCCGATTACGTATTGGGTCCACAAAGACATCCCGACCATGTATTCGGAATATGCCGCCGTTAGCGGCGAGCCGGTCGGCAGCCTGCAAGTAGGGCCCGACTACACCGACCGCAAGCTTAATCAGGCCCACCAGGACAGGGTCCAGCACTTGATAGAACGCAATTATACGTACCTTTGGCCGGTCGACCAATTCTGGAAAGACAACTGGCAATACTGGCAAGTTTATGGCATGGAAATGGACAAGGACCACGACGGGGGCTGCCTTAATGCTGTTTACGATTACGCCGGCGGGTACAGGGGGGCGTGGGTTGTCCCCACCTACTATTATAAAGGGGAAAATGTTTATCATAACGGCTATTGGTGGCGGTGCATTATGAACAACCCGGCTGCGGCTGACAACGAGCCGGGGGTGGGGGTAGATTACTCAACCTATTGGGCCGACCCGCCCTTGCACCAACCCAACTACATAGCGACGGACCCGATTTACGTCCGGTTTAATGACCCACTTTGGAGGTGCAACAGCAGTGCGTTTGAAAAGGTTTTGGAAATAATAAGCCAGGGCGGCGAATCAAAATGCGACTGGTACTTCGACGATAAATACCCGGCCATGGATTGGATTACCTACCAAAAGCATTATCATCTTTTGACTTTGCACGATGCGGACCCGACGGCCGGCTGGCGTGAATTGGCATTACGTCGATACCCATTGCCGAGAGGTTGCTGGAGAAGAATCTGGCGGCACACGCAGCACTGGGACCAGGACCGCGTACAAAAAGGCCGCTTCGGAAAAGAGATTGACATAAACGGCAAGATGGTGTCGATGATGTGGCCTGGGGAGCTCGGCACCCCGCCAGGTTTCACAGGCGGACCCGACGACCAATTAGTCTGGTTCGGGGACGTCGGCGGCATCCATTATGACTTCTGGATTTTTCGTTACCTTGTTACCCAGGAAGTTTTTGACAACATGGAGCGGCCGGGCGGCTCTGAATGGATCTACGACCAATATTACATAGCCCAGGACACGGAGCAGCTGTTTAGGGACGCGTACAGGGCAAATACGGACGTGGAAGCGAAGATTGCGGCAAGACATGACCCCGTCTCTACTGAATGGCTGGACAGCGGCGGGGGAACCATGAAGGAATATCCCGTTTACGAAATTCACCACGACCTGCTGAACGATTTAAGGGACGCATTGTCCCAACTGCGTATTTTCGGGCAATACTGTAACGTTGAGGCTCAGGTACATAAAAGTACCGCTCAACTAAGCGACTTCTCAACTTCTTTAGCAGCGTATGCTGCCGGAAAAGCTCACTGTGAAGCAGAGATAGATGTTGACCATGTTTGTAATTTTATGAGCGTTGGCTATATCGGAATGGTAGTAGTAGATATTGGTCCGCCAGTTACTTACGACACCAGCGGTACAGTTTCCCATGATTATTGGACTTCAAAACACTGGCATGAGATAACAATCACCAAGGGTTCGGGCGAACATTTTCCAGCCAAAGAAGTTGGCACCCTGATAATGGATGTCAAAATTTGGTGGGAGCAGCACGACCCCGGCGACACCTGTACGATAGGAGCGGGTAGTTTTACTTATAAGCCGCCAGCCGATGGTATAACAAGAAGAGCTTTTATTGGAGAAGTTCCGATAGATTGCGATTGGGTCTACGACGGTAGTGGGGGCGACCCCGGTGATTGGAGCCTGCAATGCACTTTCCGCATTTCTCCAGCGGACCCATGGCCCCCGGATGCAGCGTTTAATCTTTCAGGTGTTTCCAGGGATTGGTATAGGGGGGCATGGGTGGAGGTCACGACGGGCAGTAGCGTGGCCCTTGCCTGGGAATTAGATTTTGAAGGATTCGAAACAAGTGTTTTTGAACAAGACCCGCACAATTTTATAGAGGTGTAACCATGGCTGTAAAATACTGGATTGGTGGAGCTTTTACGGAAAGAGGCGAAGGGGACGCGACTTACGACGGTGACTTCGAGTATGACGACTCCGGGGACTCTTACAATAACAGCAATTGGACCGACGCCGCCGGCACTGGCGTCGCAAAGCCTACGAGCTCGGACACGATAATTTTCAGTGCCCTGTGCGGCAAGGCCCCAAGCAGTTATTCCGAAAGTGCCTACCCTCATACGGCAAACAAGCACTGGAGCTGCTGCAAAAACCTTGACCAAACCGCCCTTGACGTTCAGGGGATTAGAATTGACCCCGGCTACGACCCCGGCACCAGCGGCGGCATATTTGAGTACAACGCCCAAACCCTGGACGCGGCGGCCGTGACAGACGAAGGCGGCGGGGAAGTGGGCATCCCGTGCACAGCGCACGGCTTTTCAGCTGGCGATTACATAACAATGGGCGGCAGTGTAAACTACAACGGGCAACATCGGTGCACTGGCCAGGTAGACGCGGACAACTTTAAGATTGAAGCTACCTACGTTGCGGAGACCGTCGCAGCTGATGACACCGCCACCGGCAGGACCCCTTTGCAAATCAGCGTCGCCGACACCTACGAAATCGTAATGATGTCGGCCGGCAACGTCTACATCGAGGCAAGCTCAACGTCTCAAAACATACCGAGCCTGAAATTCAGCAGCACAACCGGGCTGCTCCATATAAGCAGCGACGGCGACGGCATTTGGGACCATGTTCTTGTTACCGGGGCCGGCACCTTGACCGTCGCAGATGACACGAAGGTTACTAAAATATCTACGACTGCCGCGGCAACGGCGAATATTTTAGTAGGAGAAGGCGTCCTGGGCTCCGGGGCGACCGAAACGAACCTGGATTGTCACGGAGGCAATATCGTATGGGAAAGTGAAATAGGCAATATTCTCCAGACCGGGGGGACGATCACATATTGCCAGAACGTCCCTGCCGGCACGGCAGTGGATATTGACCAGCTTAAGATTTACGGTGGTTCCTTCAAATGGTATGGCAAAAGCACTATGTCAGACTATGAGGGATGGGGCGGCACGGTGACTGCCTTGGGTGATGAAGATAAAACGATAGGCAGTGCTGCCTCTGCTTACCCTCAATATGGCGGCACGTTCGACATGAGCCAGGCCGGCGGCCGCGTCGGCTTCTACGCCGGGGCCAGCATTGATTACCAGGGCGGAACTTTGAAGCCGGCCCCGAGAAATGACGTCAGCTGGTAATTGCGACAATCAGCGGTCGCTTCTCACCTGGACCCCACAGTGGGGACAAATATAGCGATAGCCGCCCTTGAAAATGAAATAAAGAATCCCGGGCAGCAGAAAAAAGAGGCATAGGAACAAGCCTACGACGAAGCTGCCCCGGGCCTTCTTTTTAGCCCGGCCGGTATAGCCGCAATTGGGATTCGGACAGATAATTTTGTAGCCGAACATTTTTATGGCCCTTTGTAAATATTTTTCAACTTCTTAATTTTATGGGCACAAACCACTTAAGAGCTTTACGTCCGAATATGATAGTTTTTATTCTTGTTTTTGAGAATCATTTTTTGTAATATCTTGTATAAGTTAAGCCAGCTTCGGAGCCGGACAGCTTGACGAGAAACAGGGCAAAGCGAGACGTTTACAATGCCTGAGACAGAGACAGAGACAGAAAATTTGCGGGGCGTTATCCTGGAGCACGTTGAAGAGCGTTCCAGCCTCAATCCTTTTGACCTGGCTTTCTGCTTCGGGGCCCGGCAAGTTTTTGAGCAGCTTTTTTCCCCGCCTGAATCCTCTCATCAACAATCCCCTGAACAATCTCCACCAGACCGTTAGCTGCTAATGTTTGATTCAGCAGGCGGGCCTGTATTTCTTCCGGCAAATCCACCCACAACCTTACTGCAGCAGCCAGCGACCGCTTAATTTTGTAACCTCGGCCGTCTACCTGTTCTGTAAATGCGTCCACCAGGCCCTCTTCGACCATAGCTCCTAAATTTTTTTCACCCTTTTTTTCAGCCATAAGACAAGTTTACTCCTGCACTTATAACGAGAAAACAACTTTTTTCTGCTTTTTTCTACAGTTTTCTGTTGTTTTGCGTCGACATTTAATGTACATTAACTGTTGTTTTGTAATTGAGTGTGTAGATTTCGCGTAAAGGGGTAAAAAAGTGAATGAAAATCCCCAACAAAAGGACGGGGTTGCAGAATCACCAGTTCTGCGTGCCGTCTGCGATCCCTCGCTCAAGAAGTTATTTATGGGCTGTCTGGGGGCTGCTGGTTTTCGCACCCAGACAGATGCGGTTCTTACCCTTGCCCGCGACTTCATCGCCGGCAGGATTCGGTATAAAGATGGAATCTTGCAAAGTCAAGAAGAAAATCAACCATTTTCTCCAGGCGGCCGGCAAGGCATCTCACATGCCCATAGAGAGGCGTCGAGCGGAAAAAGGCAGGTCAAGGCCGCAAAGGTCTTATAAATAGCTCTTTGACAAGTTAATGAGATAGTGGTGTGGCGTAGTGTTGACGGCGGGCTGCTTTTATGATAAGCTGTAGTCCCTTCTGGCTGCGGCTATAACAACCGTATGAAAGGAGGTGGTAATTATGCTCAATCAGCAGCCGGAGACACTATCTAACCTTGTTATGGAATACATTGCAAAGCACAAAAATCTCAAGTGGGCCACCAGGGATATGACTGAGCGGGTGTTTAGGTTTCTTATTGCCTGTCTCGGGGATTTGCACCCCGGGGACATGGGCTACTGCCAAGCCGAGGACTTTAGAGCTCACCTTGCCGGCCGGATTTTGCCGGTAAGCGTAAACAGTTATATCAAGATGGCCAGCCCGGTATTCAGCTGGGCACAGAGACGGGGCTATGTCCCTTCTAATCCCTTTGTGGACGTGAAACGGTTGAGGACACAGGAACTGGAAATCCGCGTATATGACCAGGCAGAACTGCGGGCCATGTTCGAGGCTGCCAACAAGCTTTGGCAGGCGAGAATGTTGGCGGCGGCGACGGCCGGATTAAGACGCACGGAAATCCTGAACCTTACTGTTGATGATGTCGATTTTGAAAAAGAACTGGTTTACGTTCAGGCAAAGAAGGAAACGGAAAACACCTGGCGATGGACAACGAAGGATTACGAGAGAAGGACCTTACCCCTGGTCCCGCGACTTGCAGATTTGCTTTCCTGCCTTTTGGCCGAGTTACCTGTCGGCCAGCCTTATCTGATGTTGACAGAGAAAAGGTACTGGTCTTTACAGCAAATGAGGTCCCGGGGCGAAATGTCGGAAAGATTGCACGTGCGTCCAGACGAGAACTTTACCAAACCATTCAACAAAATTGTGAGAAACGCTGGCGTTAAAAAAGGCACGTTCAACGATTTGCGTAAAACGTGCCTTACCAGGTGGTCTTACCACCTGCCAATTCAGGAAGTGCAACGATTGGCAGGCCATTCCGATATAAAGACCACCATGGTGTACCTCGGTATTCGCACGGACATAATTGACCGTGCGAGAACCATCGGGGCGACTGGACTTGAACCAGCGACCTCTTGACCCCCAGTCAAGCGCGCTACCAAACTGCGCCACGCCCCGAACAACAAGCCCCATTCTAATATAAAACGGATTCTAAAGCAAACCTTTTATGAGCCCCAAATTCGACGAATTTAACACCAACTGCCCTTCTAAAAGATGCCTCGGAGCATTGACGGCCGGCTTCAGAGTTCTGTTGGCTAAGATAACAGCTGCTGTGAAGCGCTTTCTTGTTCGGCAGAACGCACAAAGTATCTCCTCGTGTACAGCAAATACCCCAGGAACCCAACAAGCGAGAGCCCACAAAACAAGATCATCGAATTACCCTGCAGTATATTATACTGCTTGATTGCATCAAGCTGCTGCTCTGGGAAATTCATCTTTTCAT
>Ga0307380_10001142_pt1 | contig 39800 bp, 27 predicted proteins | sample UN3MG_FD_202239 | JGI IMG/M metagenome (GOLD analysis project Ga0307380, IMG submission 202239) | Soil microbial communities from Risofladan, Vaasa, Finland - UN-3 | ecosystem: Environmental > Terrestrial > Soil > Coastal area > Acid sulfate soil | place: Finland: Risofladan, Vaasa | collected...
GCGCAATGATCATCGACTATGACGGAAACGTGTGGCTCTCTGATAGAATTGGCGCTGGCCTGACCAGGATCTCTGATGGGGGCTGGCCACAGATGCGACTTGCCCTTAACAAGTTGGAGACACCTGAAGCCATTGCCATAGTGGCCAGTGTTTTCAACACACAGCCCGTTGTCGGGGTTGACGTTTACATCGCTTGCCAGATAGGGGCTTCACTTCTATTCTATCCGAAGTGGACGCCCGAGCCCTCTCCTGTCCAAATCAATCTCTACGCGGGCTTCAATGAATCCGCGACGATCATTGAGATGCCGAAAGAGCGCATCCCGGCCGGCAGCTACACGTTCTGGGGCTGCATGACCGGCCGTAACACGCAGAAGCTCATCGGCCCCATCGACTGCAAGTTCGAGGCGCTGACAATCCAGGTCGATTAACTCCTGTCTCGTTTTGATGAGGCAGACGGGCGCAGCAAGCGGCGCCCCTACGGGACTGCTGGCCCATCAGAGGGAACGCCTCTCCAAACCTGTTGTTTTCCCCGCTCCGTTGAGGCATATATATACGCCAGTGGTTTAGCGTTGGAAGGAGCGCCGATAGTTGGATTACAGAGAGTTTCTTCTTGAGGTCGGGGTGGAGGACCTTCCCCCCGGCTTCGTTAAGTACGGCAGAGAACACATTGCTCGAGCTGTCCCCGAGCTCTTCAAGAAGCATCGGCTCGAGTTCGAGGGTCTCTCGGTCTTTGCCTCGCCTCGTCGGCTGGCGTTTGTGCTCGAGTCGTGCGCCACGAGGCAGTCGGATTCAGAGGAGGTTGCGAAGGGGCCGGCCGTTCGCGTTGCTTATGACGCCGAAGGGAAGCCGACAAAGGCGGCGATTGGGTTCGCTCGGTCGATGGGGGTTGATGTAGGGCGTCTCGGTTCTATTAAGACGGCAAAGGGGGAGTATGTAACGGCAAAGAAGAATCTTTTGGGCAGGCCGGCGGTCGAGGTCATCCCCGATATAGTTCGTTCTCTGGTCGAGTCGTTCACTTTCCCGAAAATGATGCGCTGGACTGATGCGCCGTTTGCGTTTGGAAGGCCTGTTCGGTGGCTCGTGGTGCTTTTGGGCGATGAAGTCGTTAAGTGCTCAGTCTTCGGGGTCGAATCGTCGAATGTATCGAGGGGCATTTGGACACAGGGCGAGATGAAGATCAGGATCGCGCATGCCGGCTCGTATGTTTCTGATATGGCAGCACGCCACATCGCGGTAAGCCACAAATGTCGCTTAGCTAGCATCACCGCCGGCATCAAACAGATCGAGCAAAGCCTCGGCTGCGAGGTCGTCAGGGATGGGGCGATGCTGTCGATACTGGCCGACTCTGTCGACTCGCCACGGGTAACATTTGGGGATTTCGATGCCCGCTTTCTGGAGCTGCCGGAGCCAGTTCTCACAACTTGTCTCTGGCATCATCAGTTCTTTCTCGCAACGAGGCCGAAGTTCTTTGCAGAACCTTCCGGCGGGTTCAAGCGGGATGTGTCGGTCTCAGGGCTGCTGCCCCACTTCGTTGCGCTGTTGGCCAATCCCGAGGCCCAAGAGGAGACGGTAAGAGGAGGCAACGAGGCGGTGCTCGAGGCGCGGCTTGAGGACGCGGCTTTTTTCTTTGCAGAGGACAAGAAAACGCGGCTCGAAGAGCTTCTGCCTCGGCTGCAAGGCATGGCCCTGCACAAGGGACTTGGCGACCTTCTGATGAAGTCCGGGCGGCTTAAGAAGCTCGCGCCTGTGGTAGCTGCGCTTATCTTTGCCGGACAGGATGAGGTGGACGGCGTGCCGATTGATGCATTCAAGACGAATTGCAGCCGGGCGGGGGAGCTTTGCAAGGCTGATCTGATAACTCATACGGTTGGCGAGTTTCCGGAGCTTCAGGGCGTCATGGGTGGGATATATGCGAGGGTATTCGGCGAGCCGGATGCGGTCAGCGGCGCGATTGCCGAGCACTACCGGCCACGCGGAGCCGAGGACGGGCCGCCCAAGACGGACTGTGGGAGAGTGTTGGCGCTTGCCGATAAGCTAGACAGCCTGTGTGCGTTTTTCGGCGCCGGCCACGTTCCTAAAGGCTCTCAGGACCCGTTCGGACTGCGGCGGGAGGCCCAGGGCATTGTGTCGATCCTGCTCAACGCCGAATACAGGCTGCCGCTTCTGGTTGCCCTGGACAAAGGGATCGAGGGCGTCGAGGCTGACGGGCTGATCAAGCCAGCGGATGACCTCGGGCAGCTCGTGCTCGCGTTCATCAAGCAGCGTCTTTCATACCAATTGGCCGAGCGGGAGGGTGTCCGCCATGACTTAGTAGCGGCGGTGATAGCGCACCCATGCGACGACATCGTTGACCTACGAACAAGAGCGCTGGCGCTTCAGGAGTTCTCGAGCGATGAGCAATTCGAGGCGCTGACAACCGGTCTCAAGCGCGCCTCACACATTCTCAAGGGAGAGAGGTGGGGGAAACTCAATCGCAAGCTGCTTGTTGAGGAGCAAGAGACGATGTTGCTTGGCGAGATTGTGAAGATCGAGAGCGACGTCCATGCTAATGTTGATGCGGGGATGTATCTTGATGCATTCAATTTGATAGCGGGATTGCGGCCTTTTATCGACGATTTTTTCGACAATGTAATGGTGATGGTCGAGGACGAGGCTCTTCGGGAGAATCGGCTTGCGTTGCTGGCAAGATTGACGAAGATGTTCGGCTCAATCGCTGATTTTTCCAAGATTGTGGTGGAAAAGAAATGATGCAGGTTCGGCGGGTTGGTCTGTCGGACAGCGAATTGGAGCCGTGTGTGGTGGCTCAGAAAGATCGGAGGTAGCCTGAGAATGGCAGGGAAGTACGTATATGGTTTTGGCGGCGGGATCGCTGAGGGTAGGGCGGAGATGAAGAACCTTCTGGGAGGGAAGGGCGCAAACCTGGCAGAGATGGCTCATCTGGGCATCCCTGTTCCGCCGGGGTTCACTATTAGCGCTGCCGCTTGCGTGGAGTTCTTCGCCAATGGCGGGAATTACCCTGAGGGGATGTGGGGACAGGTGCAGGAGCACCTCGCCGATGTTGAAAGGCTGACTGGCAAGAAGTTCGGTTATGCTGAGAATCCACTCTTGGTATCGGTTCGCTCTGGCGCACGAGTGTCGATGCCGGGCATGATGGACACGGTTCTTAACCTCGGACTCAACGATAAGACCGTTGCTGGCCTCACAAAGATGGCCGGTGGCGACGAGCGTTTTGTCTATGACAGCTACAGAAGGTTCGTTACGATGTTCGGGGACGTTGTTTTGGGCGTGCCGCACTCAGAGTTCGAGAAGATTCTGGACGAATACAAAGCAAGACAGGGCGTAAAGCTAGACACGGAGCTTTCTGCTGACAGCCTCAGGGCGATCGCTGCTGCGGGCAAGAAGCTCGTGGAGGAGCGAACTGGCGGGGCGTTTCCCGAGGAGCCAATAGAGCAGCTGAAGCTGGCGATCAACGCAGTATTCAACTCGTGGTTCAACAAGCGGGCCAAGACCTACCGCGCAAGGTTCGGGATACCGGAGGATTGGGGCACGGCGGTCAACATTCAGGCGATGGTATTTGGGAACACTGGTGAGAGGTCTGGAACAGGCGTGGCATTCACCAGAAACCCCGCGACTGGGGATAACGAGTTCTACGGTGAGTTTCTCATGAACGCTCAGGGCGAGGACGTCGTGGCGGGCATCCGGACGCCCGAGAAGATCGAGAGGCTTGCTGAGCAGTTGCCGGACGCCTACAAGGAGTTGCTGGACATCCGAGAGCGGCTCGAGAAGCACTACCGGGACATGCAGGACATAGAGTTCACGATCGAGCATGGCAAGCTGTTCATGCTTCAGACGAGAACCGGCAAGCGGACTGGCCGGGCTGCGATTCAGGTCGCCGTTGACATGGTAGAGAGCGGTATGATCACAAAGGAGGAGGCGATTCTGCGAGTTGAGCCTGAGCACATTGAGCAGATGCTGCACAGGGCTATCGACCCGAATGAGAAGCTGGACGTCATAGCAAAGGGCCTGCCCGCCTCGCCCGGCGCCGGAGTTGGTGAGCTCGTATTCACTGCGGAAGATGCCATTGCTGCGAAAGAGGCCAAGAGGAAAGTGGTTTTGGTTCGCGCCGAGACATCTCCAGAGGACGTTGGAGGAATGATCGCCGCTGAGGGTATCCTGACAGCGCGCGGGGGCATGACTTCCCACGCCGCAGTGGTTGCGCGCGGCATGGGCAAGTGCTGTGTTGCGGGCGCAAGCTCTCTGCTAATAGACGAGGAGAAGAAGACGTTGACGGTCGGCGACCTCGTGCTGAAGGAGGGTGATGTGATCACGCTCGACGGCGTCAATGGCCTCGTGGCAAGAGGCGCCGCAAGGCTAGTTGACCCTCAGATGACGGGCAACTTCGGCAAGTTCATGGGTTGGGTAGATGAGGTCCGGAAGCTGGGTGTTCGCACTAACGCGGACAACCCGAGGGACGCCAAGCGAGCGCGCGATTTTGGCGCGGAGGGCATTGGTCTCACGCGAACGGAGCACATGTTCTTCGAGGCGGACCGTCTTCCTGCAATGCGCGAGATGATACTTGCCGAGAATGCAGAAGGAAGGCGAGCGGCGCTAGCGAAAATCCTGCCGATGCAGCGTGAGGATTTCATCGGGATATTCAAAGCCATGGACGGCCTGCCGGTTACAATTCGCCTGCTCGATCCGCCGCTGCACGAGTTCTTGCCCTCGCAGGATACGGACATCGAGTCGCTGGCGAGGGACATGGGCGTTTCGTTCAAGCAGCTGAAAAACAAGATCGAGGAGCTCAAGGAAATGAACCCGATGCTCGGGCACCGCGGCTGCCGGCTGGGTATCTCCATGCCGGAGATAACCGAGATGCAAGCGACTGCCATCTTTGAGGCGGCCTGCACGGTCAAGAAGGAGGGCGTCAAGGTTCTTCCGGAGGTCATGGTCCCGCTCATTGGGAAGGTAGAGGAGCTCGAGAACCAGAAGAAGGTGATTGATAAGGCCGCCAAGGAGGTCTTCGCCAGGGTGGGGCTGGAGGTCGAATACATGGTTGGGACGATGATCGAGATACCCAGGGCGTGCGTGGTCGCGGATAAGGTCGCAGAGGTTGCGGAGTTCTTCTCGTTCGGCACGAATGACCTGACCCAGATGACGTTCGGCTACAGTCGCGACGACGCTGGCAAGTTCATCGCCGACTACCTTGAGCGAGGCATCTTGCCTTGCGACCCGTTCCAGTCGATCGACGTTGATGGCGTCGGGGGCATGGTCAAGATGGGCGTCGAGCGTGGTAGGTCAACCAACCCGACGCTCAAGATCGGCATCTGCGGCGAGCACGGCGGCGAACCTCGCTCGGTCGAGTTCTGCCACAAGGTGGGCATGAACTACGTCAGCTGCTCCCCCTTCCGGGTTCCAGTGGCGCGCTTAGCGGCGGCTCAGGCTGTGCTCAAGTTCGACAAATAAAACGGACAGAATTGATTACTGCGGGGACGCGCTGTGCGGCGAACGGCGTGTTCCCGCCGCCTGCGCCATTTTCTTGACATTGTCCGCGAGCTTGGGTATAGAAGTGAATGCATGATTGATTGGTATCTTGAGGAGGATTGAACGTGACTGACACCTCGAGCCACGGCTCTTCAGAGGTGGCTCTGCACTCGAACTTTGGCCCCAAGACTGAGACAGGGCCATCAAAGCTGGGTCGGAAGACAGAGAAGAGACTTACGCTGGACGATCTGCTCAGGATGCCGCTTGAGGAGAGTGGTCAGTACCTTAGACGTGCCGCCGAAGAGGCCGCCGATGAGTATGTCAACGACCCGTCGGTGACGGAATTTACGTGTCTTGACTCAGAGGACTTCGTGGATGACCCCGAGGAGGGGTGAGGTCTGGATCGCCGACCTCGACCCCACCATGGGCGATGAGGTCCGGAAGGTTCGCCCAGTCATTGTCATTGGGCGGACCGAACTTAGTCCGCTGAGATTGGTCATTATCTGCCCCATACGCGCTAGGACACGCAGACATGATAGAGAGCCATGGCTCGTTAAGGTTGTCCCGGACGGCAGCAACGGCCTGACCAAGATCTCGTCGGTGGACGCCTTCCAGGTCCGGTGCATATCTCTGAATCGCCTGACCAAGAAGATCGGGCCGCTTGACGAAGAGACAGTCGCAACGGTAGCCAAAGCGGTTGCCCTCTGCGTTGGCCTTCAGATAAAGATGTAATAGCGCAGCTTCTGGCTGAAGCTACTGCATCAAGGTCCCAACCTAGCTGTGTCAGTGCGGCCCAAGCCCTAGTAGTTCATAAACAGGCGATTCTGTTGTTGGTCACCCCATGCGCAATTTCAGCTTGACAAGTTAGGTATGACGAACTATATTAGTGCTGACATATAAAATATAGTAGGTGAAACAAATGACTGGTGATAGCAAAGAGATCACATCTTCCATGGAAGACTACCTCGAAGCAATCTTCCATATCTCAAAGGAGCACAAGGTCGCACGCGCCAAGCAGATTGCCAGCCGGATGAACGTAGCCATGTCATCCGTGACCGGCGCCTTAAAGCATCTGTCACAGCATGGTCTGGTCAACTATGACCCTTATGAATACGTAACGCTGACGAAGGAAGGTCGCAACATTGCCAGCGATGTTGTGCGGCGTCACAGCGTGTTCAAGTCATTCCTAATGAATGTTCTGTCGGTTCCGGAGGCGCTAGCTGAGGAGACGGCGTGTAAGATGGAGCACGCAATACGAGGAGAGGTCTTGGAGCGATTCTTGTGTTTTGCGGAGTTCGTCGAGTCCTGCCCTCGTGCAGGAGCCGATTGGCTTAACGATTTCAACCAGTACCATGAGCATGGCAGGGCGCACGATTGCGAGCGCTGCCTCCAAGACCTGCTGGATAAGATCAAAAGACACAAGGGAGAGAACAATATGCCGGAGACAGTTGGGCTTGATACGTTAGCGCCTGGTCAGAAAGGCAAGGTTGTAAAAGTCGGTGGAGAGGGCGAGACGAGAAAGCGCATAGCGGATATGGGGGTTGTGCCGGGCGCCACGATAACAATGGAGAGGGTCGCGCCTCTCGGTGACCCGATCGAGGTAACGGTCAAGGGCTATCATCTGTCGCTAAGGAAAAAAGAAGCAAAGGCGGTTGCCGTTCAACTTCAGTGATTGCGCCTTTGCTATAAGAAAGGAGTATGAAGCATAAAATGCCACTTACAATGGCAAGACCTGGTCAAAAGGTGAAGCTTTTAGCCGTTAACGCGGGACGGGGACTCAAGAGCAGGCTGGCGGCCATGGGTCTTGTCCCGGGAGTGGAGCTGGTCGTGATGAACAGCGCGTTCGCGGGGCCTCTTGTAGTTTCAGTGAAGGATAGCAGGATAATGCTTGGACGGGGCCTTGCGCACAAGATAATAGTGGAGTGATTTTTTTTGTTGTTTTTGTTTGGTATTCCTAACAATGTTTTAGATGCCTTAAATTAAGGGCAAATCAATATGGCCAAGAAGACGATCTCGCTTGCCCTAGCGGGTAACCCTAACTCCGGCAAGACGACCATCTTCAACAATCTGACCGGCGCACGTCAGCACGTTGGCAACTATCCTGGCGTTACAGTGGAGAAGAAAGAGGGTGCCGCGAGGTTCCAAGGCCAGACGCTTAACGTTGTGGACCTTCCTGGGACATATAGCCTAACTGCTTATTCCATCGAGGAGCTAGTCACCAGGGATTTCATTATCAGCGAGAGGCCTGACGTAGTTATAGACGTTGTGGACGCATCTAACTTAGAGCGCAACCTCTACCTTGCTGTCCAGCTGATCGAGCTGGGCGTCCCGCTTGTTCTGGCGTTCAACATGAGCGACGTTGCCAAACAGCGGGGGTTCAAATTCGACCTAGAACTTCTGTCCAGGCTTTTTGGCTGTCCTATTGTTCCGACGGTTGGGCACAGGAAAGAGGGGATGGACCGGCTGCTCCAAGTGGCCATTGAGGTCACAACTGAGAGCGCCAAGTATCAACCGGCGAGAATACGTTATGGCAAGGAGATTAACGAGGAGCTCACAAAGATTCAGTCGCTGGTCGAAGGCGATGAGGGGTTCTCGGGGAAGCTCAAGCCGCGCTGGGCTGCTCTCAAGCTCTTGGAGGACGACAAGGCGGTCTGGGAGAAGGTGGGTTCCGAGGCGCTTCGCGCCGCGGCTCAGAAAAGCATCCATCATCTTGAGGTTGTCCTGGGCGACCATCCGGAAATGGTAATCGCAGAACGACGCTATGGGTTCATTTCGGGCGCGTGTCAGGAGGCGGTGAGGGCTACGGTCGAGGCGCGGCACACGATGTCTGATCGGATCGATTCTGTGGTCACGAACAGGATTCTGGGGCTGCCCATCTTCCTTGTGCTGATGTGGCTTATGTTCAAGTTCACGTTCGTTGCGAGTGAGCCATTAGTGGGCTGGGTGGAGGCGGGCTTTGGGCTTTTGGGAGGGGTGGTTGGACGTGTCCTTGAGGAGGGAACCATACTGCACAGCTTGGTCGTTGACGGTGCGATCGGGGGCGTGGGCAACGTGTTGATGTTTGTGCCGATTATTCTGTTGTTGTTTCTGTTCATGGCTCTTCTGGAGGATTCAGGCTACATGGCCAGGGCCGCGTTCATCATGGACAGGATCATGCACAAGATAGGCCTTCATGGGCAGTCGTTCATCCCAATGTTACTGGGCTTTGGCTGCAACGTTCCTGCCATCATGGCCACGCGCGTTATAGCCTCCAGGAAGGACAGGTTTGTGACGATTCTGGTCAATCCATTTATGTCCTGTGGCGCGAGGCTTCCCATCTATACTCTGTTCATCGGCGTCTTCTTCGCTGAAAGCGCCGGAACCGTCCTATTCTCGCTCTACATTCTCGGCATGTTAGTTGCAATGCTCTCGGCCAAGCTCTTCAGAAGGTATCTTCTGCGAGGTCCCACCTCGCCGTTTGTGATGGAGTTACCTCCGTATCGGATGCCGACGTTGCGGGGAGCGCTCTTGCATACGTGGGAGCGAGGTTGGCTGTACATTAAGAAGGCTGGGACAGTTGTCCTGATGGGGTCCGTCGCGATTTGGTTCATCAGCAGCTTCCCCTCACCCCCCGAATACTCAAAGGACTACGAGGCACTGATGGAGCAAGCCGGCCAAAGACTGGGGGAGGGTGAGGCGGCAGATGAGACTGTCGAGCAACTTGAGGCCGAGATGCAGGCCGAGAAACTAGCTAAAAGCTACGCCGGAACCTTGGGCAAAGCGATCGAGCCTCTGATCAAGCCGCTGGGTTTCGACTGGAGGATCGGCGTAGGTCTCTTTGGCGGCTTTGTGGCTAAGGAGATAGTGGTCTCGACTTTGGGAACGCTCTACTCGATCTCGGATGCGGACGAGGAGTCCCAATCGCTAAGAGAGCAGGTCCAAAACGCAATGTGGCCAGATGGCAGGAAGGTCTATTCGCCGCTCGTGGCTTTTGCGCTCATGGTCTTCTGCCTCCTTTATGTCCCATGCCTGGTCACGCTTGCGGTGATAAGAAAGGAGACCAACTCGTGGCGCTGGCCACTGTTTACGGCAGCCTACACGACTGCCGTCGCCTGGGTTGCCTCGTTCATCGTCTATCAAGTGGGAAGCGTATTTGGCGTTGGTGTTGGATAGAAACGCTAATACGGAAGCTGTTCGCCGCAGCGCTGAGGAGCTCAGGCCCAGTGCTCACGGTGGGGGAAACAGCGGATGGGGGAGCTTCTCAACTCCGGGCTAGTGTGGTAGTGTGTGCGGATGAAGTTTAAGGTGAGTTTTGTCCCAAGCGCCAACGAGGATTTGGACTGCTACAAGCCGAGGGAACAAAGAATCATCCTCGATGGAATTGAGGAGTTCCTTCAGAACGAGGCCGATGTGGCGAGCAAGAGGAGGAGGCGACTCCGCCCGAATCCGCTTGCGCCTTGGGAACTGCGAATCGGAGACTACCGGGTTTTCTACGAGATTCAGGCCGAGCGATGGGTCAGAGTTCTGGCCATAGGGCACAAGTGGCACAACGAATTGTTCATCCGAGGGAGGAGGATCGAGATATGAAGACGATAGACCTAACAAAGGGGCGGCACACGCTCAGCGGAGTGCTTGCACTGGCGAAGTCCGAGACGCTTCTCATCCATTCAGAGTCCGGGGAGGATTTTGTTCTGGAACAGGCGGACGAGTTTGAGAGGGAGACTGCGGCGTTGGGAACCAGCGAGAGGTTCGCACGTTTCCTCGATAAGAGGTCAAAGGAGACTGGGGACATTCCGATCAGCGCAGTCCGTGAGAAGCGTGGCCTCTGACGCGGCTTCGTGCCGATGTAAACACAAGTCGATCCCGGAGAAAGCCGCGCTCGGGCGAACGCTTGACCATCCATTCTGGTCTTGTGAGGTTTCGCGACCTCGGCATCTCGCGTCGATCCTGCCTCGCAGCTGTTTCCTAACTGAGCGAGAGACAATAGCATCTTGAGTCGCTTCGGGGAGGCGGCAATTGCGAAAGGCGGTGCTTGCCCGCCCGTTTGGCAGATCACAAGGAGGGTGCAGCGAGCAGCACCACTACACCCCTGCTATGTCCTTCTGAAGCCAGAATGCAACGGCGAGCTGACGACGTGGTTGACAGTAGTCGAGGTCCAGGATAGTATGGGTTCGCTTAAATGTCCCTTCATGTTGGGATGGGCTGGAGGCGAGCTCGGAACGTGCGAACCGACCCAGTTAACTCGTAGGTTGGAACAGCTATCCGAGTGCCGTGGGCACATTGTCTATTGTTTAAGGAGGTATCTGAATTGAAAGATTGGTTGCGAGGCGCGGTTGACCGCGCGACGAAGCTTGGTGCGTCTTACGCTGACATCAGGCTGGTAAACCTCGTCACCGAGGACATCCACATCAAGAACGGGACGGTTGAGGCGATCACGTCCCGTGAGACGATGGGATTTGGGGTTCGCGTTATAGCGGACGGTTCTTGGGGGTTTGCCAGCAGTTCGCTGGTCAACGAGAATGAGATGAGACGGATCGCCGATTTGGCGTTGCAGATCGCCAAGGCTAGCTCGAGGCTGAAGCAAGAGGACGTGGTCTTGGCGGAGACTGAGATATGCCAGGGCCAGTACGTGACGCCGATCAAGAGGGACCCGTTTGCGGTTCCACTGAAGACGAAGCTTGCGCTCCTATTGGAGGCGGACGGGATACTTCGTGCGAAGGACGGGGTGAAGATCTCGGAGTGCAACATGCGTTTTTTCAGGACGGAGAAGACGTTCATAAGCAGCGAGGGGGCCGACATAGACCAGACCATTTACGAGAGCGGTGGGGGGATAGCTGCAACAGCGATAGAGGGCAACCAGATGCTGGTTCGCTCCTACCCCAACAGTTTCCGAGGCAACTACGGGACGGCCGGATATGAGTTCGTCGAGGGCCTTGATCTTGTGAGCCACGCGCCTCGTGTTGCGAAGGAGGCGGTTGCGCTTCTTTCCGCGAAGGAATGCCCGTCGAAAACGACCACGCTGATCATCGGCGGGTCTCAGCTTGGTCTTCAGGTGCACGAATCGTGCGGTCATCCGGTCGAGTTGGACCGGGTGTTTGGAATGGAGGCAAGCTACGCGGGCACGAGTTTCATGACGCCGGAGAAGCTCAACAAGCTGCAATACGGCTCGAAGATTGTGAACATCTACGCGGACGCGACGACGCCGGGCGGTTTAGGAACATTTGGCTATGACGACGAGGGCGTCAAGGCGCAGCGCTCGCCGATAGTCAAGGATGGCGTTTTCGTTGGGTATCTGACGTCGCGAGAGACGGCGATCAAGTTTGGCCAGAGGAGCAACGGGACCTGCCGCGCCGACGGCTGGTGGAACATTCCGCTGATCAGGATGGTGAACGTGAACTTGGAGCCTGGCGAGTGGGAGTTCGATGACCTCATCAAGGACACTGCCGATGGGATATACGTTGAGACGAACAAGAGCTGGAGCATTGATGACAAGCGGCTCAACTTCCAGTTTGGCTGCGAGATCGGCTGGGAGGTCAAGAACGGCCAGCTGGGGGACGTGATCAAAAGCCCCACCTATACTGGCATCACTCCGGAGTTCTGGAACTCGTGCGACGCGATCTGCAACCGGAAGCATTGGCTAGTCTGGGGAACCCCTAATTGCGGTAAGGGCGAGCCCAGCCAGGTGGCGCACGTTGCGCACGGGACGGCTCCCGCAAGGTTTAGGAATGTAAAGGTAGGTGTGAGCAAATGATTGGGAAGGACAGAGCTCTTGAGATAATTGAGAAGGTCGTTGGCATGTCCGATGGGGACGAGACCGATGTGATGCTTACAAGTAGGCAGCGCGCGCTGACACGGTTTGCGAATTCCATCATTCACCAGAACGTATCGACTTTGACCTCTGACATAAACATCAGGGTCGTCAAGGGAAAGCGTGTAGGAGTCGCCTCGACCGACCGCATTCAGGACGATGATAGCCTGAGGCATCTTGTCAAGACAGCCTCGGCGATCGCCGACTTCCAGCAAGAGAACCCTAACTACTTGGGCATGCCGGGTCCGGCGCCGTATCAGGAGGTGGACACCTTCTGTGAGGCCACGGCCGCTTATTCGCCATCCCAGCGGGTGGACGCCGTCAGAACCATCGTTGACATCTGCACCAAGGATTCGATCATCGCGTCCGGCTCGTTCAAGACCGAAGCGGACGAGATAGCAATTGCCAACTCCAGAGGCGTGGTGGCGTACTTCCCGAGCACCGTTGCGGAGGTTACGACGGTTGTGATGAAGAACGGTCAGTCCGGTTACGCCTCGGCGAGCGCCAACCACGTGGCGGAGATAGACTTCAGGAGTGTGGCCGAGGAGGCTGCGGATACTTGCCGGCGCAACGTCAACCAGGTGGAGGTCGAGCCGGGCAAATATGATGTTGTGCTCCATCCTTACGCGGTCGGCAACCTGATCTCAATGGTGTGTGCGCTTGAGTTCGGCGCCCTTGCCAAGCGGGAGGGCAGGAGCTTCATGAGCGAGAAGATGGGTCAGAAGGTCTTCAGCGAGTCATTGACGGTTTGGGACGATGGCCTCGACCCATCAGGTATGCCGCTGCCGTTTGATTTCGAGGGTGTGCCGAAGCAGAAGGTTGTTCTCATCGAGAACGGTGTGGCCAAGAACGTCGTCTATGATACTGCAACGGCGCGCAAGGAGGGCAAGGAGTCAACTGGCCACGCCCTGCCTCCGGGGAACACTTTTGGGCCAGTGCCGATCAACGTGTTTATGAAGCCTGGGACAGAGTCGCTTGATGGTCTTGTTTCGAGACTGACCAGGGGACTTTATGTTACTAGATTTCACTACATCAATCCATTCATTGACCTGAAAAACGCAGTGTTCACTGGCATGACGCGGGACGGAACCTTCCTGATCGAGGGCGGCAAGATGACAAAGGCCGTCAAGAACCTCCGCTTCACAATGAGCATGATCGATGCTTTCAACAGTCTCGACGGGCTGACCAAGGAGACCATGTTTATGGGAGACTGGTCTGGCGTAAGGGTTCCTGGCGTCCTTATCAGAGGGTTCAATTTCTCTGGTAAGACGCAGTTCTAGCCCGTTGTATCTTGCAGGGTAAGCTTCTGAGACGGGCAGACCTTAGCGATAAGCAGGCGGGGTGCCGGGTTGACCTCGGTGCCCCAATTCGTGTGCTGCACAGCAATTTTCATCTCGGATGGGGCGGTCAGGCTGCGCGGGTGTTTTTCTTGTGCAGGGGGCTGAGAGAGATGGGGTTGGATGTTGCCGTCGCCGCGCCGAAGGGGAGCGTGCTCGTCAGGAAATGCGAGGAGGTAGGGATACGCACGCTCGATGATGTGCGCTTCTCGAAGGGCTTTCGCCCCATTGATTTCCTGCATGACGTTCGTTCGATCAGGAGGTTCATTCTCGCGAACCGCACCAACATCCTGCACACGCACGGGTCGCAGGACACGTGGTCTGGCACAGTTGCCGCGCTTCGTGTTCCGAAGGCCGTCCGGACGGCGGTTGTCCGGACGAGGCACAACACTTTCCCGGTTGCATATAACCTGCTCAACAGGTTCCTTTACAGGTGGCTCATAGACCATCTCATCATAGTGAGCGACAGCGTCAAGGAGCAATACGCTAGGTTTATCGAGCATGGCGTGATTCTGCGGGAGCAGGTCTCGACCGTGCATAGCTGCATAGACGTCGAGCGCTTCGACCCTGATAAGGTTGACAAGGTGAAGGCCAGAGCGTCGCTTGGCCTGAGTTCTGAGAGCCCGGTGGTTGTCGTGGCCGCAAGGCTTGCTCGGGAAAAGGGGCACAAGTTCCTGCTCGAGGCTTTCGCTTTGCTGAAGCAGAAGTTTGCGGATGTTGTTCTGCTCGTTGCCGGCGAGGGCAACCAGGAGAGCGTGCTGAGATCGCAGGTGAAGCGGCTAGGTCTGTCCAAGAACGTGCGCTTCTTGGGTTTCTGCGACGATGTCTCTCTGGTTTTTGCAGCGGCCGACGTTGCGGTTCTGCCTTCAATTGACTGCGATGCCTCGTCCGCTTCGATAAAAGAGGCAATGGCGATGCGAGTGCCGGTTGTTGCGACGAGGATCGGCGGTGCGGCAGAGATAATTTCGGAGGGGGTTTCGGGCCTTATCGTCCCGCCGCAGGATGCATCAGCCCTTGCTGCTGCCATTGAGCGGCTTTTAAGAAGCGCAAGCCAGCGGGCACGGATGGGGAGCGCCGCGAGGTCAGCAATCATCAGGAGATTCACCCCCCGCAATCTGGTAAATGAGACGCTGTCCGTCTATCACGATGTGATGGAGCGTGGTCGAGGTTAGGGCATGTCCAACATGAAAGGCCGCGTCGTTCGGATCATGTCTGACCTGCCGTTTGGAGGCGTGGAACAGCGTCTTCTCTCGTTGCTGCCGCAGCTTCGGGACATCGGTTGGGACGTCTCAGTAACCTGTATCCGTGAGGCCGGCCAGATGGCGCCGCTGTTTGAGCGAGAGGGGATACGAGTCGCGGTGATTCCCTTTCGGTCTCGCTTCTCGCCACGCGACCTTTGGGCGCTGGCTCGTGGCCTGAGGGCGCAGGGAGCTGACATCGTTCACACACACATGTACCGCAGCAACACTTCGGGGACAGTGGGCGCCAGGCTGGCGCGGGTGAGGGTGGTCATCTCAAATGTCCACAACGTCAATGAGTGGGACAACCTGAGGCAGCTTTGGACAGACCGAATGCTTTCGCGATTCAAGGACAAGGTGATCGCGGTGTCCGAGGGCGTCAGGCAGAACTACATTGAGAGAACCCGTATTGACCCGGGCAAGGTAGTTACCATCTACAACGGCATCGACCTCGACAGATTTGGAGGTGCAGAACGGGATGCGGGTCTGGCGCGCGAGCTTGGAATAGTGGATGGCGAAAAGGTAGTTTCGGTCTTCGCCAGACTAGTCGAGCAGAAGCGGCATGTCGATTTCCTTGCGATGGCGGCGCAGGTGCTAAGAGTCGTTCCGAACGTCAAGTTTCTGATCGTCGGGAAGGGCAAGCTCAGAGAGCAGCTCGAGCAAACGGCCTCTCAACTAGGGTTGTCGGAACGGACGGTCTTCGCCGGCCATCGGAACGACATCCCGCGCCTGCTCGCCCTCTCTGACGTAGCGGTGATGTGCTCAGACAAGGAAGGATTCTCCAACTCACTGCTTGAGGCGATGGCGGCCGGTGTGCCAGTTGTTGCTACTGACGTGGGCGGCAACGCGGAGGCGATAGTCGATCGCGTGTCGGGATTCATTGTGCCCATGCGTCGTCCGGACCTCCTTGCGCGGCGAGTGCTTGCGCTCTTAACTGACGAAGTGCTCTATCGGAGCGTCTCAGACAACGCCGCAGAGCGCGCCTCGCTTTTCAGCATCGGACAGATGTGTGAGCGCACCGATGCGCTTTACACTTCGCTGCTGAGTAGGGAAGAGCAGGGAAGAGGCTAGCCAGAGTTTCCGGGTCACGTTGATTTTGACTTGTGTGGATCAGTTTGGGGCGGGCTGTGAGAGCGGTTTTTATTCGGGCGATTGTCGTATTACCCTATAATATACTGTGATGTGCAACGCTATATTACGGTGTGATTACGAATAATGCTTCACTTCCCTCTGTAATGTACTACCTTCTTCACCTATGTGATAATGGGGATACCATTCACGGCAGGAAGGCATGGCTAGCATCATTAAGAAGGTCAAGAGGGGGCCCCCGTATTACTACGCCGTCGAATCTAAGCGTGTCGATGGGAAGCCAAGGATCGTCTGGCAGGAGTATCTTGGGACAGTAAAAGGTTGACTCAATGCGTATTCTTAAAGTAGAATGTATATGAGGTTATTATTATACTGGAGTCTTTATGACGCCTATTGTGATTCTTGATCGTCCGACAAGAAGGAGGCGCGACATGCGCATAGGATTGCTTGTGGCAACTCTGGGTCTTCTGTTGATTGCGCCAGCGGCGTTTGCTGAGGAGACCTGGCTGAACTACACCGCCGGTAATAGCGCCAACGCCATCGCTTTTGAGGGTAACCGGTACGTCTGGTGCGGAGGTTCGGGGGGCGTGGCCCGATTCGACATCCGGACCGGCGATAAGACCGTTTACACCCGCGCCGATGGCCTGGCCGCAAATTACGTTGTTTCCATCGCCGTAGATTCTGACGGGACCAAGTGGTTCGGGACGCATGAGGGCAGCGTCAGCGTCCTGCACACCGACGGTAGCTGGACAACCTATGACTGGCAGAACAGCGATTTACCCTACGGTTACATTAATGACATCGCCATAGCTTCCGATGGGAGCAAGTGGTTCGGGACTCGGGGCGTCAGCGTTCTACACCCCGATGGCAGTTGGACTACTTATGATAGCTGGAATAGCGGTTTGGGCGAGGGCGATGTTTCGGCCATCGCCATAGATTCTGACGGGAGTAAGTGGTTCGGGACCCAGTGGGGCGGGGTCAGCGTCCTGCACCCCGATGGCAGCTGGACTACTTACAATATGGACAACAGCGGTTTGACCTGCGACGGTGTCGGGGCCATCGCCATAGATTCTGATGGGAGCAAATGGTTCGGCACGTGGTCGTGCTCCCTAGTATTATACTGTGGCGGGGTGAGCGTCCTGCACCCTGACGGCAGCTGGACGACTTATAACGAGGACAACAGCGGGTTGCCCTCCGACGGTGTCGGGGCCATCGCCATAGATTCTGACGGGAGCAAGTGGTTCGGCACTGGGGCTGGGGTCAGCGTCCTACACCCTGACGGCAGCTGGACTACTTACGACGAGGAAAACAGCGGGTTGGCGTCCAACTCCGTGAGCGCCGTCGGCATGCCTTCTGACGGGAGCAAGTGGTTCGGCACTGGGGGCGGGGTCAGCGTCCTGCGCCCTGACGGCAGCTGGACAGCCCACGGCGGTACGGCTAACAGCGGTTTGGCCGACGGGCGGGTCTATGCTATCGGCATAGCTTCTGACGGCGGCAAGTGGTTCGGGACGGACGGCGGCGTGAGCGTGATGGCCCCGGACGGCAGCTGGACTACTTACAATATGGGCAACAGCGGTTTGGCCGACGCCTATGTCTTGGCCGTCGGCATAGCTTCTGACGGCAGCAAGTGGTTCGGGACATACTGGGGCGGGGTCAGCGTCCTGCACACCGACGGCAGCTGGACTACTTATAATACTGGCAACAGCGGTTTGGCCTACAACCAGGTCACTGCCATCGGCACAGATTCTGACAGCAGTAAGTGGTTCGGGACGTGGGGCGGCGGGGTGAGCGTCCTGCGCGCTGACGGCAGCTGGGCTACTTACGATATGGGGAACAGCGATTTGGCCTCGGACTGGGTCAATGCCATCGCCATAGATTCCGACGGCAGCAAATGGTTCGGGACGCAGTTCCAACACGGGCTGTCCAGCGGTGGGGTCAACGTCCTGCATCCTGACGGCAGCTGGACAACCTATAACTGGCAGAACAGCGGTTTGCCCTGGCACTCCGTTGCTGCCATCGGCATAGATTCTGACGGGAGCAAATGGTTCGGGACATACGAGGGCGTCAGCGTCCTGCACCCTGACGGCAGCTGGATTACTTACCATCCGGCCAACAGCGGGTTGGCCGACCAAGATGTAGAGGCTATCGCCATAGATTCCGACGGGAGTAAGTGGTTCGGGACGGGGCGCGGCGGGGTGAGCCTCCTGCACACCCACGGCGGGTGGACAACTTACAATACGCACAACAGCGGTTTGGCCGACGATTGTGTCTGGGCTATCGGCATAGCTCCCGACGGGAGCAAGTGGTTCGGGGGGCCTTACGGCGGCGTCAGCGTCCTGATCCATGCTGCCCCAACGATCGAGTGCTCGCTTAATGACACAGAGTTTGCCCCGGGCGACACGCTCGTTGGCGCGTATGAGATTGAGAACATGGGAGCGGACGTTTTGGTGGATGTCTATTTCGCGTTCGTCTTCCCCGACGGAGCCATTTTGTGTATCTCTCCGGATAGGATTGCGTTCGGGATATTCCCATACATGATCGGCCTGTTTCTGGAGCAAGGGTATTCTATGGAGCCGACCACCCTCCTGAGCACACTAGTTCCGGGCGGGCTTCCGACAGGTAACTACCTCTTCGCCGGCGCTCTGTCCACGCCGGTCCGATTCGAGGTTATCGGCGAGCTAAGCCTGTTCCCGTTTGCCATCGCCGACTGATCGTATATTCATGATCTTGTTGTCTGTGGGTTGACTGACCGCCACCACTGACGTGGCGTAAAGCGCGGCAGCGTCAGGCAAAGCGACCGCTGAAATCTGCTCTGAATCAACCCAGGGAGAAGTGCGCCATGAATCAGCTTTTGATGGCCGAAGTCATGCCAATCGAGGTTGACTGACCACATGATCAGGCCAATAAGGGCCCCAGAAGGTCTCCTCGGTATCGATCACAACGCATGACAAACAGAAACGACTCAAATCAACTACTCAAAACAACCCAAGTGCAGATTCACGAATAATCCGCGCTAGAGTGCTGGTCGCTCCGTATTTGTAGCGTGTGTGTGGTGAGAGGGTCGGGCAGTTTCATCGCTTGCCGTGCGGACCACAAATTCAACTGGAAGCCGTCATCTATCGCCCAGTTGTGGTTATCTATCAGGTTAGCACTTCCCGCAGTGCATCTATGAGGCGCTCCACGTCCGTCGCGTCAACGTCATTGTGGGTTACGAAGCGAATGAGGTCGGGCCCGAGCGGGATGGAGAGAACGCCTCGGTTCGCGAGCTGTTGAAATACCTCGTCCGCGGCGGGTGCAGGCGACACGAGCCTCACTAGGACGATGTTGGTCTCGACCGTGTCGGGGTCCAGAACCACACCCGGCAGACCCGCGATGCCGAGCGCTAACTTCTTGGCGTTTTCGTTGTCGATGTGGAGCCGGTCAACCATCTCCTCGAGCGCGATGATGGCTGGCGCTGCGATGACGCCCACCTGGCGCATCCCACCGCCGAGAACCTTCCGCACGCGTCTCGCCTTTTCGATGAAGTCAGAACTCCCGACCAGCATGGAGCCAATCGGGGCCCCAAGTCCCTTCGAGAGGCAAAACATCACGCTGTCTGCAAGGGCAGCGTATTCATTCGCTGGGATGCCAGAAGCCTGCGCCGCGTTGAAGAGCCTCGCCCCATCAAGGTGGATGGGAATCTGCCGCTTGAGCGATAGCTCCCTCAGACTGCGCAGGTAATCTATCGGCAGCACGCGCCCGCCGTGCATGTTGTGCGTGTTCTCGATGCAGATCAGCGAAGTTGTCGGGCAGTGCAGATCGGAGGAGTCCTTGATCGACGCGCGGACAGCCTCGACGGGCATGGCGCCGTCCGTGGTCTCGATGGGGCAAACCTGAACGCCAGAGATGCGCGCCGGGCCGCCCGCCTCGTATAGATAGATGTGAGACCTGCTTTCCAGAATTATCTCGTCGCCCGGGTTGGTCCACACGTTCACAGCGATCTCATTGCCCATCGTGCCGGAGGGAACAAAAAGGGCCGCCTCCATCCCAAGCGTCGCGGCCGCCTTCGCCTGGAGCGCCTCAACAGTTGGGTCGTCCCCAAGAACGTCGTCGCCCACAACGGCGGCCGCCATCGCCTGACGCATCTTCGGCGTCGGCCTTGTAACCGTGTCGCTCCTGAAGTCCGAGATGTGCTTCACCGTCGTCATCCTTAAAACAGCCAACAATCAGGTGGCCTTGTCGTTCGAGTCCTTGGAGAACCCGAAATGCCCGATAACCTCGCCAATCGCGAAGTAAGCCCGATTGTAGTACATCAGGAAGGGCGCCACCTCAGACCCAAGCTGCCCCTTCTCGTCAACAAGCGACTCTTCGGCATGGAGCGCGACGACCTCCCCGATGATCAGGTTGTGTGTTGGCAGGTCAACCGTGTCGAGAACCTTGCACTCCATGTTAATAGGAAACTCGGCGATAAGCGGCGACTTGACCCTTGCCGCTGGCTCCTTGTTCAGCTTGGCAAGCTCGAACTTGTCAACGCTCCTGCCCGACACAATGCCGGCAAGGTCAACCAACCTCACCTGCTCGGCCAGCGGGACGTTTACCACGAAGTCCTTTGCTTTTTTCACTAACGAATAGGAATACCGCGATGGCCTTATCGAGATGGCCACCATGGGCGGTTTGAAGTTCACCATCGCGCAGTAAGCAAGCGTGATCATGTTGGCCCCACGCTTGACATCATAGCACGACACAACAACGCAGCTCATTGGCAGCCCCATCGTCGTTGGCGAGATCTGTACCTTTCCCATCCCCATTGTCCTCCTGCATCAATGCTGCAACACGCCTTGTGCTCCGAAACTGATCGGCCTTATGACCTCGCCCATAATACAATCATCGGGCGCTTCAGCAAAGGTCAACTGCGCAGCCCCAATAATCAGATTGACGCAGGCGGGGACCCTTTGGAGTGCGGCGGCTTGACGCCGCTTTCATTGGTCGTGGCTTGACACCACCCTCTCATGGATTGCTCTCTCGGCGTTTCAGACAGCGATTTAAGGTCCCCGACGCCAATCGCTCTAGGGTTGATGCCGCGTCAAGCCGCGGCGACCGAGAGAAGATTCGGCTACTGAGATTAGCCCAGAATCTTGGCCGTAGGCAGAAAGTTACTTCATGAAAACTGTCACGCCTCGAGGGTCAGTTAAGAAGTTCTGCGTCCCGGCCTGCGTCAAGGCCACAAAGAACGTGTATTTGCCGCTCGGAAGGCCAGTGCGAACCAGATACTCAAATATCTTCGTTCGAGGCAGGAAGAGGCCCGATTCCAGGTGCACGCCCGACACGAACGGCGTCATCTCAGGCACGAAGCCCGTCCCGTCGTAGAAGATGAGGCCCGAGGCGCCCTCGAGCTCAAATAGGACGGCCAGATATGCGTCAACGTCCGCCTCGACGCCAGCAAGCGTGTTCGCGGAGACGGAGAGCTCCAGCAGGCTATACGGCTCCAGGACGCGCGTGTTGGACGCAATCCGGAAGTCGAGGTCCTTGCCCTCGAGCCAGCAAAGCGCACGCGACATCAGCTTGGCGCTCTGGTCCGTGTTATAGACGAGGGAGAGAATGGACGTCGAGAAAACCAGTCGGTAGCCGTAGTCTCCTGTATCCGTATAGCGCAGGCCGCAGACCTCGTCCTCTTTGTCTTGCACATGCAGAAAGCCCACCGCACCGTCCTGAGGCTCGAAATAGTTCTTGCTCTTGCCCGCTGTGGTAACGTATATCAGCTCCAGGCCATCTCCCACTGGGTCGCCCGGGACGCCGACCACGACCGGCGCGTCATAATCGGTGTTCTGCTCTGGGCAGCTGAGATGGAGCCAATCGCGCAGAAACGGCTCAGACCGCATATCGCCGCTAAGTAGGAATCGAGACTCGTAATAGAGCGAGCCACCGGCCAGCAGGAATGGCTGGACAACATCGAACACCCCACCAGCATTCTCCGACGCGAAGCGCTGCCCCATGCTCCAGAAAACGCTCTCGAACTGGCGTAGGTAGTCGGGCTGGGGCAGCCCTCCGCGCTCCCACTCCAGCCAGACATTCTCGTCGAATGCTCCCAACCGCAAGCAATCTCGCACACGCTCCTCTCCCTGGTCGCAGATGTATATGGGACTCGGAGACTCCACCACTAGAAGGACGGAACCTCGATGCACAACCGCATGCTTGAAGGAGGTCTCGCTCTCGTTTCGAGGCGGCCACCCCAACTCGGTAGTGGGACTCCATCTGAGCGACTAGAACCGGCGTTTCCGTAACGTCGCCCACGTCGGTCTTCGAAGCGTTTGCCAGCCACTGCTCCTCAGTAGTTCCCGGTTGCCAAGGCCCCGAGTACAGATAGTAGCCGGCAGCATCCGCAAGTGGCACTGCGTTCCACCTAACGACTATTGCATCTTCAGTCTGGACCGAGACGTCTCCGGGTCTCGCGGGAGGCGTCTGATCGGTCTCATTTCCCACCACAAACAACCTGTGTGTGGGTGAACTTGGGCGGTTCCCGTAGATGTCCACGACCCCAGTCGAGACCTCCAGACTCAAGAAACCGGGCTGAAGAGATGAATCCGGCGTGAACTCGACTCGCGTCAGACTGTCATCATACTCGTAAGTACCCAGAATCCTCCCGGAGGGCTCGGCGTCGAGTGTTATGGTTTCCGCGTTGAGGGTGGACGCGTCCATGGGCGAATCGAATGTTACGAAGAGGTGGTCATTCCCGGCCTTAAGGTTTGATATGGACTCGACCTGCACCGGCACGTCAACCACCGTGCGGATCATCGCGTTACCGCCGTTACCACCCCATCCCGTATAATGGATCCCGTTCTCTGAATCCCAGTTCTTAGTGTAAACGGTAGTCCCCCCATTTGGCTCATAAGTCGTTCCAATGCCCGGTTCCGGTGGCTTCGTGATCTCCGCGATGACCCAGAAGCCATCGCAGTCAACTTCTACCTGATATGGCAGAACGTAAGTGGCCCAGGAACGCGGCTTCACAGCCCCGATCGTAGCAACCTCGCAGAGCTCGACCTGGTCGAAGTCCACGATGTGAATCCGGAACTCAGCCGTGGAGTTGACGAACACGGATACCTCACGAACGAAACACGGGAAACCGGACGGCTCGAACTGCACGGCGAGACCTTGTGTCTGGAATGGATTCGCATAGGCCTCCCAGTAGGCCATGACCTGCCGCGGCCCGGCATCGTGAAGGAGCTCAACCCTCCCCGCGAGGCACACATCAGGTCCAAAGAAAAAGGCCGAAACCAAGAGCACCAGCCACAGTATAGTGTCAATGTCCCTATTGACCATTGAATCAGACCTCCTTATTCTCTCTTACAGCTGAATGTGTCGTTTGTTGCGGGGAGCCCGAAGACTCCCCGCAAATGTCTAGAGGGGGGCCCGGGCGGCGGCAACCGCCGCCGCCCGCCTACAGCGCCCCCTTATGGGCACTCATACACATAAGGCCCGCTCCCCTCCGTTTCGTCGTCATCGGTCCACATCTCAAATGTGTAGGATCCCGCCGGCAGAGTCGCGTCATACTTGTAGTCGACGAGGATGCTCTGTTGTTGATCGATGTACATCATCCGATCCCCACCATACAAGTCACCGTCTTTGTATACGTGCAGGTAGACCTCCGGAGCGCTCTCACCTGGCCCCTTAGCATACGTAACGTACCAATGGAACGGCGTGTCGTCTGCACAGCCCGAGGTGGGCAATACCATGCCATTGCCGTAAAACTCACCGGCAAAGACCAGGACGGCAAGGGCTACGATCAAGACAGACAGCCCGATAATCACATTTCGTCGCTTCATTCGTGTATCTCCTTTTCTTGCGTTTCAGAAGCTCATTCGTGAACTCGCTGAATCATCTAGAATTGATTTCGATTTGCTTGCGAAAAAGTGAACGATGCGCGCTAGGAATACGGGTGGGTCTCGTGCGCGGTGGTATGCTGCCCCCCCCCAATAGAGAGGCCGGAGGGGCCCGGGTATGTCAGTAGTCAGGATTACGCGGCTGTTATCCTGCGATGGCAGTCGTCTGCTGCGAAACTCGCCTTCGTCCCCCATCTTCTCATCCTTCGGCGCTCCGAGACAGCGCCAATTAACTTCGCGAGATTATTCGATAACGCTCACGAATAATCCCCAAGGCTCATATTTTAAGCCACGTTCAACCTCACAAAAAGCAATTTACTGATCTTATTCTGCACAATTCAACACGTCTGTCAAGCTGTTTCCGCAAGGAGTTTTCGTAATCGGTCGATGTTGTCGCTTTGATGCTCGCAGTCTGGGCTTGAATTAGGGGTCATGGGCTACAAAGCCTCAACAATCTGAGAATCGGCCTCGATGAAATTCGACGGCATTGCCTGAATGCCCTGAAAGGGCAGAACGTGACATCGCACATCGTAATGCCACCAAAACAGTCCTGAACGCCCTGAAGGGGCGGAACGTGAGTAGCCGCAGGTGCAACCTGCGGATCGAAATGCGCGACAACCAAGAAATCCCTTCGCCATCCGCCAATCGCAAAGCGATTGGCGGATGGCGAAGGTAGCTAGGAGCAGCGTCGTCGGCTAGATACCCCGCGTTTCACACGGGGCTACTCACGTGGCCCCCTTTCAGGGGACTCAAGCAATAGGCACCAGAACTCAATCCCACCTTTCCCATACCCTGAAGCCCTTCATATAGCCACATTACCGGTCAACCAGCACAGGGGAATACGAAAACTCCTGGTTTCCGCAAGGAGTTTTCGTAATCGTACCTGGACCTGCTGTGCTGAAGACGTTCTTCGTGCTTCCCTGAAAGTGCTGAACATAGCCCCGTGGATGGGCTGTTCGACCCCCTTTTAAGATCGCGAGGATACCGACGTGAACGGATTCCGCAGGTTGCACCTCGTCGTCGAGGTGCGGAAACTTCTGATGAATGTGCATGGTGAGTCTATTGATGCACGCCGCCCTGGGCTGATATGCTCCCTGACGTCATGCACAGTCAATTGCGCAAGGAGAACATCCGAAACGCGCCGCAGACGCGCCTGCATCCGGTCCTGCACTGGCTTCGGAGGTCTCTAAAATTCGCCGCCGCACTGGTGCTGATCCCGCCGGTCCTGCTCGGCGTTCTGGTGTTTTTCTCAGCTTGGAAGGCGATCGCCAAATGGCGCCGATAGGTTTCTATAAGTGGCGGCCATGGTCCAGCCTGGCTCAAGCCGTGCGCGGGCTCGCAATTCTCTGCGAAGCACGGCCAAAGGCGGAACTGAGGCTTCAATGAGGCCCCTCGCAACCTACGTCGGCGTCTTTGCATGGATGGCTCTCGCGCAGGCTTTACTGCCGATCTATAACACGCTCCCCGACCTGCTGCTATTCACCGCGGCGCTCGTCCCCGGCGTCGTCATGCTCGCCCGAAGGCGTGTCAGAGACCGTCTCTCGGCGCTCGGCATCGCGCTCTCAGCCATGGCGCTTGTCTATCGGTTCGCAAACAGGCTTTTCGGGCTTATCGAATGGGACGGGCATGCCGCCATCAGGCTGCTCTGCCTCGCTCACCTGGCGGCGTTCGTGCTGGCCTTGCTCCTGACGTTCGCCGTCTTCTCGCACCGTGGATTCAGAATCCGCCTCGCATCAGCCCTCTCTTTTGGCCTTTTGCTCATTCTCAGTGCGGGCATCGCCGCCCCGGACTCTGCCGTTGATGTCCAGATAAAGCTCGCAATCGGGAACGGCATCCAGGCGAGGCGCCAAGTTGAGGCGCTCGCAGGATTCTGGGGTGATGCTCGCGGCGGCGCAGAGCTCGACCGCGCGGTTCGCTCCTGTGCTCGCTCTGGGCTGTTGAGCCTGCCTCGGCTCCAGCTCAAGAGTCTCTCTGAGCGCTTTTTTGACAGCCCATTCGCCGACGACGCCAGACTAGTTGCGGAAGTCCTTCTGGGGCCGAAATCGGAGCGACAGGCGCTCGCCGACCTTGAGCAGGAGCTGCTCTCTCGGAGGTTTGACTTTCACGTCGAGAGCTGGACGGCGATTGCGCTCAGGCCCTGGCGGCGGCTTTTCCGCACGCAATTCGTATCTAATGCAATGCTGCTTGCCATCGCTAAACGCAGAACACAGGCGGGCCAGCTTGCGGACGCCGAGGCGGCGCTCAATGCCTTGATAACCTCCAGAAACGCCCCCTACGGCGCCATGGCGGTTGGGCTTGTGCTGGACATATATGACGGAGAACTGGGCGACGTCGAGGGTGGGCTGCTCTTCGTAAGCCAACTGCTGGACGCTGCTGCTGAGTATGCCTTCCTGCCAGCCGCCCAAGACGCCATGGGACGCTTGAGCGATGACACGCGAGCGCGGGTGTCCGCAATTGCGTCGAGCAGTCGAGACGATCAGACCAGGGCTTTAGCTCATCTGAGGCTTTTTTTCTTGGCCAAACGCTGCTCGAACGATGCGAGCGCTCTGTCCCAGTTAGATGCGGCCTTGCGGCTTTCCAGAGGGAAGCTGGCGAGGGTCTGCCTCGGCCTCATGCTCTACGAGGAGGCGCAGCGAGCGGGCGGCGCAGAAGGCCTCAGCCTGGCCAGGGTCGGGCTCGAGCTCTGCGACGGCCTTGCGCCTCCCTTCCTTCTGCTTGCCTCGCAAGTTGCGGCGCGGGGAGAGAACTTTGAGGTCTCTGAGGTCGCCCTCCGCAGGCTCATCACGCTCCACCCCAAGAGCATATTCTGGGATGAGGGACTCCGCCAGCTCGTCGCGCTATTGGACGCCCAGGGGAGACAGGATGAGGCCAATGACATTATATTGACCAATCTGACTCAGTTGGACCTTTTGTCCGACCACGACTTGGCGAGGCGCGGAGCCAAACTGCTCCGGCGGCGTTGACGCGCCCCGGATGCCCCTCGCACTGGGGAATGAGCTGCCCGGCATCGAATCGCCTCCGGCGATGAGGCGTGCAGGGTCTCGGAGCTCCTTCCTCCGAATCACTGCGTTTTAACGCGGTGATATAGATACCTCTAATTATACTAACACCCGACTTTATTCGGGCGGCCTGAGGATGGGAGGCATTTGTCTCCTCCCTCCCCAGGACCCTGATCTGAAGAGGAAAGAGGGGATGTGTGTGACGGCCCCAATTCCCCCGAATGAATTCGGGGGCTAGTATTATAGTAGCCCTTCTGGATCGCCTCGACTAAAGTCGGGCGATGGCTGGAGTCATCAATTCATCGCGTATCGCAGATCGCGACGACTGTTGCCTGCTTCTTCAGTAGATAGTAACGCCCGGCATCGAATCGCCTCCGGCGATGAGGCGTGCAGGGTCGCTGGGCTCCTTCCTCCGAATCACCGCGTTTCAACGCGGTGATGTAGATAGCTCTAATTATACTAACACCCGAAGTTATTCGGGTGGCCCTGGAGATGGCTCCGCGACTCCCCCTTCCTCCCCAAAACCCTGATCTGAAGAGGAAAGAGGGGATGTGTGTGACGGCCCCAATTCCCCCGAATGAATTCGGGGGCTAGCATTATAGTAGCCCTTCTGGATCGCCTCGACTAAAGTCGGGCGATGGCTGGAGTCATCAATTCATCGCGTGTCGCAGATCGCGACGACTGTTGCCTGCTTCTTCAGTAGATAGTAACGCCCGGCATGCCATCAATGCGCCAGAACAGTTTCTGCGCTTCCTGTCCGGGCGGGTATTCAAGCGAAGTGATGGCCATCGAGACGACCATTCCAATCAAACCAGACGGATGCCTGATGGGGCTGGAAAGCCCGATGATCGCGCGCGGGTAATCGTAGTATCTCGCCCAATTCGCCACATTCTGGACAGTGTTCAGGCTCTCATGCGCTTGGCGCCTCAGCTTGTTCGGTAGAAGCTGCAACTTAACCATGTCAGCAAGGCCAGTTCCAGCTACTCGGCGTGAATAAAGGACCTCCAGTCGAACGTCAGAGGCCTCTGCGCTTCGCGTAACCCTGGCCGCGCCGACAACGAGCTGTGGGGGAGTCCCCATGATCTTGGGTATGTATTGGAAATACTCCGGCAACCTCATCGGCAGGGGCATTACGCCGGCCCAGGCGTATATGTCTGCGCCGTGATTAGGCTGCGTGTCTGGAAACGACGAGGCCTTCAGGAAGTTGAGTTCTGGAGGGTTTTCCGGTAGGAGGATGTTCAAAGCGCGCTGGTCGTTCTCAGTCAGACCTGCGGAGCAGTAGTACCAAGAACCGATGGGATAGGATGGGAAGCTGCTAAGTCCACGGCAGAGGAGTGCGATAACGATGAGAAGCGAGTAGCTGGCCACTCTTAGCGTCCGTCCCCTGAGTGCAAGAGCGAAGCGCTCCGCCGGTTTCTTGAACGTGAGAACCACAAGCAGCAGCGCCAATGTTATGGCAATGCCATAGCGATATGGCAGCAGAAACTGTATAATAATGGAGGCGAGGCGTTCTTTCCCGGGTAAGCGACACCCAACGAAAGCCGTGAGGGCGAAGACAAATGATGCGCCGACTAGGGTGAACCTGATGCTGCGCCTCAGGTCGCGTCGCCGTGTGAAGAAAGCCAGGCACGCCAAAACGGCAACAATTATCACTGACTGTAGGTCTAGTTTTGGCTCCGAGATCGGCCCAGAGGTCCAAACGATAAATCCAAAATCAGGGCCGAGCAGAATAACGGCAACAAGTCCGGCCAGCACCCAGAATCGCGCCATCCGAAACCAGGGTCTAGCCAATTGTTCGCCCTTTGGAAGGACACGGAGACTGAGCACCAACGCCACGAGCAGTGCAGCGAAGGCAAGTGTTAGATAATTGGTGAGATATGCAGTAAAATGGACTGGCTGTGGCGGATGGAGAGATGCGAACCACCCGAGAGGCAGGACAAACTGAAGGACGATCATCGCGCTAAGGACGTTGCCGAACAGTTCTCTCGGGCGCTCGGCGATCTCACTTTGCGGCGCTCGGTTGAACAGGCAAATTGCGAGCAGCAGCGCTTGGATGAGCGGTAGGATGTTGTTCTGGCCAAGCTCCGGTACGGCCCGCGTTGCGAGAATCAGCATGGAGCCAAACACGACGAGCAAGACGAAATCCCAGCGCTTGAAGTAGCGAGCGCCCTTGAGGTCCGGCTCGGGGCTCTCCTGAGTCGCCTTCAGCGCCTCGCGAGTGGGCAGGAGAAAGCCAACGCCGGCTGGGATGCCGAGAATCAGAAGCTGGACGACGAGCCAGCCAAGCGACGTCTGAGGCGGGAAATCAACTACCCAGAGTAACGAGGCGCAGCCAAGAGCAATGACGAAGCCGGACGCTTTTACAGCGGTTTCTGATCTGCGCATTGGCAAGCGACCCGAGTCCCGGCTCTTGAAGCTTGAGAGTGATAGGATGAAGAGCGCTGCGCCGACGATTGCGAGGACTGCTGTCCAGATGATTGCGACGCCGCTTGAGATTGGCAAGCGACTAAGGTCGATGGCGGCCACGACCAGACAGAGCGCGGCCACAGCGGACCAAAGAGCTCCCCATACGCGGCCAGCTCTTAGCAGCATAGCGCCGAAGCCCCTTCTGGCAAACTGTTTCCCGTAGCTCATGGCGAGGCTTAAAAGCAGGAATCCCAGCCCAAAGAACGCTAGGTCGGACAGGAAATGCCCGGCGTTCACCTGAGCCCAGTTGAAACGGAGCAGGCTGGCTGAGACCTGCTGAAGGGGGGTAAACGTCGAGTTTGCGGCCAGCTTGGAAAATAAGGGTATCTTGCTTGCAAACAGCGATTGCCCAGTAGGAAACATTCCTTACCTCATTCATAGGCCCATCACTGGGGCGCATAATACTTGCACACTCGACTAGAGCGAGCATTATTCATAAAAATACCGTCAGTTGAGGTGCGTGTCAACTGGCGGGCATTGAGGAGTTTCCTCATTCTATCTTGGAGTGGTTCATGGCGCCGTTTTCGGTTCCGGCGCTTGGCAGCTGCTACGAATCCGCGAATCCCCTGAAAGGGGATAATGTGAATAGCCGTGGGTGCAAACCCACGGATCAGGAACGGCGAAAAACACCTTCCAGCCCTGAAGGGGCTGCACAACGTCCGTGCGCCTCATAATTGTTCGACCCCTCCAGGGTCGGGGACGTGTGTGGGGCCAGATTCCGTAGGCTGGGCCTTCGGCCGGCGCCTACGGCTACTATTGTGGCCCCCCTGCGGGGAGCCGAACGAAGCATCACCTCAATCTTAATTCCACTTGTTCTCGCACAAAACACCGTGCCGCGTCAAGCCGCGGCGAGCCAAAGCGGTGTCAAGCCACCGCACTCCAAAAAGGCGGTCGCCCACCCGGTCCATCTGATGTTTGGGCTGTTCCGGCAAGCAGCGCCCCTACGGAATGCTGTCCCGGGACTTTTGCGCCAGCGTTTTCAGGTTGCAGCCTACAGGTGGCGACTGATAACTTGTGCGCCGTAGCATTGGCGGTGGCGTAAGCGTGAACCTTGACCTGCCGTTGTTTGATAGTAATATGTTAGGTGGTGCCGAAAAGGCGCCTCCACTCGACCCTTCGCCCCGGGGCTTAGTCCCTGGGGCGTTTGGGTCAAAATGATCTGAGAGGATTTCGGAATTGCTTGATTTGCGGTTTGTGCGCGAACATCTGGACTTGGTTAGACGTAAGACCGAGGAGCGGCAGAGCGAGCTTGATTTCGGCCTGTTCGCGTCGCTTGATGCGAGGCGAAGGGACATGTTGGCGAGAGTTGAGCAGCTCAGGCGAGACCGGAACGAGGTGTCGCAGCGTATCTCTAGGAAAGACGTACCACAGGGCGAGCGGGAGAGAGTGATCGACAGGATGCGGAAGGTCTCCGACGAGGTCAAATCGCTTGAGAAGGAATTGCGGGCGGTCGAAACGCAGCTCAGCGATTTCATGCGGGTTATTCCTAATCTGTCGCATGACGATGTGCCGGTCGGGAAAGACGAGTCCTGCAACGTCGAGGTCCGCACGTGGGGCGAGATAGCGAAGTTCGATTTTGAGCCGAGGGCTCACTGGGACTTGGGTACTGCGCTTGATATTTTAGATTTTGAACGTGCGGCGAGGATGTCTGGCTCCCGATTTGTGGTCAACAAGGGTCTTGGGGCGCGCCTGGAGCGAGCGTTGATCAATTTCATGCTCGATTTGCACGTGAACGAGCATGGTTACAGGGAGATTATCCCGCCGTTTCTCGTTAGCTACGAGACCTGCTTTGGCTCAGGTCAAGTCCCGAAGCTCGAGGACGACATGTATTATTGCCTCGGCCCGGCACAGATAGCGGATCGGGCTAATGAGCCGTTCCGAAGCGACGAATGGCCTGGGCTGTTTCTGGTTCCAACGGGCGAGGTCCCGCTTGTAAACCTGTTCCGGGAGGAGACGCTCGAGGAGGGCCAGTTACCCCTGAACCTCACGGCATACACCCCGTGCTTCCGCCGCGAGGCTGGGACTTACGGCAAGGACCAACGAGGTCTTGTGCGCCTGCACCAGTTCAACAAGGTCGAGCTAGTCAAGATAACGACGCCTGAGGCGTCCTGGGATGCGCTCGAGCAGCTTACGAGCGACGCAGAGGTAGTGCTAAAGAGGCTGGGGTTGGCATATCGCGTTGTCTCGTTGTGCACGGGCGATCTTACGTTTGCGTCCGCCAAGACCTACGACCTTGAGGTGTGGTTCCCGTTTCAGAAACGGTTCCGAGAGATATCGTCTTGCAGCAATTGCACCGATTTTCAGGCGAGGCGGGCAGGCATCAGATATAAGCCGAAGGACGGGAAATCGCGTTTTGTGCATACCTTGAACGGTTCGGGACTCGCGGTCGGGAGGACATTGGCGGCCATTTTGGAGAACTATCAGCTGCCCGACGGCTCGGTCAAGGTCCCAGAAGTATTGGTTGCCTACATGGGAGGTGTCGAGACCATCGGACGGTAGCGGCGGCGCAAGCCGCACCAGCCAAGCGATGGTGAAACGCGATTCGACCTTAGGGTCCTGAGTGTGAGCAAGCGTGGCGTTTGGGTGTTGTGCAGGCGAGGGCGTGTGAACGGCCAGAAGCCAGCGGCTAGTCTTAAAGGTCGAAGGTCTTCCTGTCTCTCTCGACCGTCTCTTGAACCTCCTTGACGATCTCCTGAAAGGTGTCTATGTCAAGTTCCAGGAACGCGCTTGACTCGAGCTCCAGTATGTCCGCTTCGCTTTCAGGCTGGTTGACCGGAGGCGTCGAGAGGTGATAGGAGATTGCGTCGGATACGCAGGCTAAGTGGGACAGAATAGGTTCTTTTTTGTTGGAGCTTGGGTGATGGTGGAACTGAATGGCCTTCTCCAGAATCTCCGGGAAGTTCCACTTGTGGCACAGGATCGCGCCAAGTTCGGAGTGGTTGATGCCCAGGACCTGCTCCTCGATCTCCTCGAAGGTTAGGTCGCCTTTTTTCTTCAGGGCGATCAGCTCCCTAACGTAGCCGGGCAGCTTGCTCTCAATGATGTTCTTGCCGATGTCGTGCAGCAGGCCCACAATGAAAGCCTCTTCCACCAGGTCCTTTCTCCTCTGTTTGGCCAAGAGTCGCGCCGCGATGCCAGACTCGATCGAATGTGCCCACAGTGTCTTGCCGGCGGCGGAATATCCGTGGCCAGGAGAGGGGTGCATGCTCTTGACGGACGAGGCGATGACAATCGTTTTGACCGTCGAGAAGCCGAGAAGCACGAGGGCGTCTGTCATGCTCGTTATCTGGCCGGACCGCCCATATAGGGCAGAGTTCGAGTACTTGAGGACCTTGGAGGCGAGCGCCGAGTCCTTTAGGATGACCTCCTCCATCTGCTTCATTGTGGTGTTCGGCGAGGTGGTGAGCTGCATCACCTTCGTTGCGACGAACGGTAGGCTGGGCAAGTCCTTGACTTGCGTGAGCATTTTCTTCGCCTCTTGGGGGCTGGATGGCGCGGTCGTCTTGACAGCGGGTTTGCTGGCCATACGAGAGGTTACCGGCCCGGCCGCCGGCCTCTCCTTGCCGGAAGCGTCTGAGTTGGGCACCAGCACCAGCTGGCCTACCTTGCACTTGCTGCACTTGAACTTCACCTTGGGATTAGGAATCTTACGGGCGTCGGCTTGGAACTCTGCGCCGCAGTGATCACACCTAAAAAGCATGGTTGCTCCGTTTAAGTGGCTCGTTATACATCAACAGTCCATATCGTAGCTGCTACGTCGTTAAACGTCCTTTAACTCTGATAGCAATCTTATTCTATCAGAAACGTTCTGGCCCACCAGCTCAAAATGCCGGTGAACGTGCTTTATCAACATTGGCATCTTTAGCGCTATGTACTCACCAATTGCCTTATCGGAGACAGGCAGCGAGACCTTAAAGAGGGATTCACGAAGAAACGTCAAAGTATCCCCGTAGTAGCAAACCGGCTGCGTGCCCAAGTCCCGGCCCGCAACCTTCCGGCCCGTCCTGATGCTAAGCTGCCTGAGCGCCTCGCGTGCATGTTCTCTGTCAGTGATCTCCACGACGGGATTAGAATAGCGGATAGCAAAGGTCTCGTGCAACTGCCTATACCCCTCGAGCGTTACGGGTGCCTGGTCCGACATCCACACTGTCGCGCCCGAAGCGCCGTCAGCGATGTTGGGTATCCCGTGCTCGAGGCAGTAGATCGTGCCGATTGTGTGCATCACGAGCTTGCAGCCGACGCAAATCACGAACAAGCCCCTGAACCTGACGATGTCCTTCGCAAGAGTGCGCAGGACTATTGTCCTGAAAAGCTCTTTGCCCGAGATGATTGTGTGGGTGAACTCTGCGCCATCTACCCGGCTTTTCAGCTCCTCGAGCCGCGCGGCGGTCCTCTCGATCTTCGTGTGGCCGTATCCCCTCGAGACCGAGATCAGATGGACAATGTCGTAACTCCTTCCCAAGACCGTTGCCGCGAGCGTGGAATCCAGCCCACCAGAGAATAGCAGCGCCACGGAACTGTCCGATGCTTGGTGTTTCATGTATGGTCCTTCTCAACTCACGTAGGGTCGGCTCGAGTCAATCTGTTCACGAGATTGACGTAGTCGCGGACAGGAACCTCCTGTGCCCTGCATGTTGCAGGAAAGCCAAACTCGGCTAACAGCCGTTCGGGGAGCTCTTTGTGGTCCCGCAAGGTCGTGCTTCGCATCAATGAATTGAGCAGCGTCTTTCGCCTGTGCGCAAATGCAGCGGTCACGAACACGTCGAACGTATCCAGCAGCTCTTTAGATGCAAATGGCGGCTGTTTGGGCGTTATGGCGAGGAGGACCGAATGAACCTTCGGCATGGGCCAGAACGCCTGTGGAGGGAGCGTAAGAAGCCAGCGCACGCGCGCCCTAGCCTGCACCGTAACGCTCAGTCGGCCATATTGCGCCGTGTTCGGGACCGCCGTCAGCCGCTCGGCAATCTCCCTCTGAGCCATTATGCGAATGTCTTCGATCCGCTCCATCTGATTCATCAAAGTAAGCAGAATCCTGACGAACGAGCAGTAGGGAAGATTGCCGACAACTTTGACCTTCTTGCCCCAAGTATGTGTAAACACATCGTCTGAAAGATCGAGTTCTTTGGCGTTCCTGCACAGCGGGATGACAGTAGGGCTACCGTCGAAACGTTCCTCGAGTCGCTGAAACAGGCCTCTGTCCATCTCGACAGCATAGACGAGCTTCGCATCACGAGCGAGGCGCTCGGTGAGCCGGCCGTCGCCAGCCCCGATCTCGACCACGATCTCGTCGCGAGCTTCGGCGAGTTCGGCGACTTTCTCGAGAAGGTTCCGGTCGTTAAGGAAGACCTGGCCGAGCGATTTTTTTGGTTCGAGCGCAGTTGGAGCTCTCAATAGAATAGATGCCTCCACCTCTATATGGTTCCTCGGCAGTTGGTGCGGGCTGTAGTTTTAATATGTTCAATAATGCCCTGCTCACCGCTACGCGCAGGGCAGAATGCGCCAACGCCGAGAGTCAATGGCGGCCCCTAGGGGAATCGAACCCCTGTTTAATGGCTGAGAACCACTCGTCCTTACCACTAGACTAAGGGGCCACACCAAACAGTTGGCTGGGAAGCAGGGATTCGAACCCCGGTTCCGTGATCCAGAGTCACGTGTCCTACCCCTGGACGACTTCCCAGCACGCATTTTGATAAACCGACTGTGCGACCATAACAGCGTCAATCCGGCCTAACAATATGGGCTGGCCGGCGCAAATGTCAAGCTCGACAAGCATCCCGCAGAATCAGATTGCCTATGCAGCCGGCAGAAGTGACTTGGACCGTAGCGCGCAACTTGGCGGCCCGCGGCGGTTGACTTGCTCCCAACGGTTGCCTATTGTTCACCTCAAAGCTTACCGAGTGCTTATTTGGTTCAACTGGGGCGAGCAGTGCAGGCCTGGGTTAACAGCAATTTCCTTTGGACGCAATTCGCTGTCTGTGGTGTCGCAATCTTCATCGCGGGGACGAGGCTATCCCGCTTTGGCGACATCATCGGCAAGAAGCTCAAGATTGGCTCAACCTGGGTCGGTCTTGTGCTGCTGGCCGCCATTACCTCGATGCCGGAGATGATAACGAGCTGCACGGCCGGGGGTATCGGGGCTCCGGACATGGCCGCCGGCAACCTGTTCGGCAGCAACCTCTTCAATCTGGCAATACTTGGCATCCTGGGCCTCGTGATGCCTCGCAGGGCCGTTTGGGCCGGCAAGGGCACCAGGCACTTGCTCTCCGGCAGCCTCAACGGCCTAATGATGCTTGTGGCTCTTCTTGTGATCCTGCTTTACAAGCTCGCATCATGTGAAACCTTACTCAACGAGCTCATGCGGCTGCCAGTAGGAGTCGGCAGCATCCTGCTACTATTCCTATACTTCCTATGTATGTTTCTTATTTTTCTCGACGAGCGCCACAAGAGCGCAGCGAGCGCCGAGTCGCAGTCATACAAAGAGGAGAATCTCCCAAACATCTGTGTCAAGTTCGGCGTCGCCAGCGCGATAATCGTGCTCGCTGGGTGGCGGATGGTAATGCTGGGCCACACACTCGCTCAGGTCCCCATCCACCTGTTCGGCGCACAGCTCGTTCTGGGACAAAGCATAGTCGGCACTCTTTTTCTCGCGGTCGCCACGTCACTGCCGGAGCTTACTGTGTGCTACGCTGCGGTCAAGATCGGTTCTGTTGACATGGCGATCGGGAACGTCTTCGGGAGCAACATATTCAACATCGCCACCTTTTTCCTGGCCGACCTGTTTTTTACAAAGGGACCCATTCTGGCCTATGTGAGTGAAGTGCACGTCCTGACCGGACTGTTGGTTGTGGTCATGAGCGTGTTGTTCATAACGGCGAGCACATACTCTCGCATGTTCCGGGGGTTCAGGCAGGTCCCGTTATCAGCGGCTATTGTGGTGCTTTGGCTCATTGGCTGGCTATTTATACTTGCTTTCACCGGCGCTCCTGATTAGCTCTTTTGGAATCGCAGCCGGCCGGGGCATAAATGAGGCGATGAACGGATGCGCGAATCCTGGGAGCGAGACGCGACGAGGTGTCGCTGGCTGCCGGTTTTTTGCCCGGCCCAAGTCGCTGGGGCAAACAGGCGGCATCGTAAACAAATCCTCTGTTTGTTACGATATGCAATCAGCAGCATTAAGCCGTTTACCGAGTTATTTGCTCGCTTGGGGATTTGCGCGACTGATCATCATTCTGGTTGAAAACATGGGAATAGATAGTGTATTGTGTTATTGGTTCTACAAGATGTTGCGGGTTTAGTATGGCTGAGCGCGACTGATAGCGCCTCGCAGGCATAGGCTCTTGCGAGTGGATGCGCAGTAAGTGAGTCTAGTAAACATTCTGGGGATGGTTGGTAATTGAAGGTTACGGTTTCGTGGCTCCGGGAGTTTGTGGATTTTGCTCTTGGTGTGGAGGAGCTCTCTAGGGGGCTGACCTTTCTCGGTCAAGAGGTTGAGAGCGTGCATTCTGAGCGGGAGTCGGCGGAGGCTGCGTCGCTCGTCAAGCTCTCTTGTGATGAGGGGTTCGAGCTAGATGATACGGTTCTGGACCTCGAGATCACGCCGAACCGTCCGGACTGCCTCAGCGTGCTCGGGATAGCACGAGAGGTCTCGCTTTTGGTTGACAAGCCGCTTCGGGTCAGGAAAGTCAAACTGTCCGAGGCCGGTCGCGCTGTGGAGGATGCAGCGATTCTGGAGGTTCGCGAGGCTGAGGCCTGTCCTCGGTATATAGGCCGTGTGATAACCGGTGTTACAGTCGGGGAGTCGCCAGTTTGGCTGAGGCGGAGGCTCTTAGCGGTAGGGCTACGTCCGATCAACGCAGTTGTTGATCTCTCCAACTACATCATGCTGGAGACGGGGCAACCGACACACTGTTTTGACCTGGGCAAGCTCGCTGACAAGGCCGTGGTGGTTCGATTTGCGGGGAAAGGCGAGCGCATTGTAACTCTGGATGATGAGGAGCGCGAGCTTTATCCTGACGTGCTAGTAATCGCCGATTCAAAAAGGCCGGTGGCGATCGCGGGTGTGATGGGCGGGCTTGACACCGCCATAAGCGATTCTACCACGAGCGTCTTTCTGGAGTGCGCCCACTTCGACCCGCCTTTGATAAGGAGAACCTCGAGGCGGCTCGGGCTCTCAACAGAATCTTCCTACCGTTTTGAGCGTGGGGCGGATATCTGTGCGCTTGAGAAGGTCAGTCGGTTGGCGGCGTCACAGATTGCGAAGCTGTGCGGTGGGAGCGTTTTGGCAGGGTCGATTGAGTCGTATCCGGTGCCTTATCGGCCGAGGTGTGTGACTTTTCGGCCGGAGCGGGTTAATCGTGTTCTTGGGACGAAGATCGAGCCGCATGCGATGGAGAAGATACTTCTTGCGCTCGGATTTGGCATTGGCAAGGATGCTGACGTCGAGCAATCAGACCAGATCTGGGTTGAGCCACCTTCCTTCCGTCCGGATGTTAGCCGGGAGGAGGACCTGGTTGAGGAGATCGCAAGGGCCTACGGATACGACCGGATACCGGCAGAGCTCCCGAAGGCGAGGCTGTTCACTGGGCGGCTGAATCCCGATGTCCAGCTGATGAGGCAGGTCAAGCATTCGCTGAAGAGCTTGGGCCTGTGTGAGGTCTGGACATTGAGCCTCATGGGGGAGGGTCTCCTGGACCGATGCCGCATTGCCCAAGATGATCCCTTAAGAGCCGGGGTGCGGTTGATGAACCCGCTTAGCGGTGATCAGGACATGCTAAGGACATTCATGCTGCCGGGCGTCTTGAACTGCGCCTCGCACAATGCGAGGCATAAGGAGCTTGACCACTGGCTTTTTGGGCTTGGGAATGTATTCATTGATCGAGGCGAGGTGACTCCTGATGAGCAGATGCATGTGTGCATAGTTGGCTGCGGCGACCCCCTGCCGTTCAACTGGGCCCGGAGTGAAGGTGATGGGAGCTTTTATCACCTTAAGGGGATTGTAGAGAGGATGCTCGAGGACCTTCATCTGCCGTCGGCTAAGATCGAGCCGCACGAACTTCCGTTTGCCGAGCGGGGCGGGAGCTTTTCCGTGAGCCTTGGGTCGGAGCCAGTCGGTTTCTTGGGCAAGCTGGGGCCGGATGTTGCCGAATCGTTTGATCTTTCGCCTGAATGTTACTTTGCCGAGATCGATCTTCACATTGCGAAGGACATGACCTTGCCGTCTAGAGAATACAAGCGTTATGCGGCATTCCCTGCGGTGGTTTTGGACCTTGCAGTTACGCTGCCAAGGGGGACACAGGATGCCGAGGCGGAGGCCATAATTCGAGAGGTCGGTGGCGAGTTGCTGGAGAATGTAACGCTGTTCGATCGGTATCAGGGGGAACAGATTCCGTCTGATCGTATCGGCCTTGCCTATTCGATCAAATACCGATCGAGGGACAGGACGCTTACGGTGGGAGAGGCGTTCGAGCAGCACCAGAAGATAATTGACGAGCTGTCGAGGCGCCTCGGCGGCAAGCTGCGTGAGTGATGTTGGTTGTGTGAGTTGAGGACTTTTACAATAGCGTTCAAGTGCGGTTGGTGCTCAAGGTGAAAACCCTTGACAGGCCATTCTTGAGTCCGTAGTATTCTGGCTGGTAGAGATAGATTGGGCAATCTGTGTGTTTGGCGGGTTTAGCCCAATAGAAGGCACTTGATAGGGGCTTGTTGCATGTGTTGAAGTTTTTTTGCTTATGTAGGGTAACTGGGGACGTTTTAAATCGAGATCAAGTATCTGACTTCCTGTTTGGCTATGACAAAGGTTTTCGCTTCGCCTAAGAGGCCCAATATAGGAGAATATGGGATGCGGGGACGAGTTTGTTTTCTTGTGGCTCTGATTTTCACATTGAGCGTTGCGGCTGCGGGGTTCGCAGAGTGGATAAACTACTCTCAAACTTGTGATGTTCGCCATATAGCTGTTCAAGGCAGCAAAGTGTGGTGTGGGACAACTAATGGCAACGGGGCCGCCCGGATTGATTCGGCCGGCAACGTGGCATTCTATACTCAGGCCGATGGGCTACCTTCCGGAGACATTACTGCTCTGGCGTGCGATAGCCTCACGGTTTGGTTTGGGACGGATGTTGGCCTCTGCATGTTCAACGGCGAGCAGTTTGAGACGTTCACCCGCGATGACAGCGGCCTTTTGACCAACAGCATTAGCGCGATCGCGATCGATCCGCGAACGCTGGACAAATATATTGGCACCGAGATCGGGGTGTCGGTTTACGATGGTGTCAACTGGAAATCCTACACACCCTACAACAGCGACTTAGCTTCGCCTCACGTCTTGTCGCTTTTCGTTGATCCGGATACGGACGAGCTGTTCGTCGGCACTGACTTCGGCGTGAGCGTCATGAACATCAGCGACGAGAGCTGGCACCAATACAAGGTCCAGCACGGACTTGTCGCTAACAGGGTTTCCAGCATTGCCAAGGACGTCGATGGCAATTACTGGTTTGGGACCTATCAGGGCGCAAGCCGCTTCGACGGGAGCAGCTGGTATTCTTACACGG
>Ga0307380_10001143_pt1 | contig 39778 bp, 50 predicted proteins | sample UN3MG_FD_202239 | JGI IMG/M metagenome (GOLD analysis project Ga0307380, IMG submission 202239) | Soil microbial communities from Risofladan, Vaasa, Finland - UN-3 | ecosystem: Environmental > Terrestrial > Soil > Coastal area > Acid sulfate soil | place: Finland: Risofladan, Vaasa | collected...
ATGGGCTGAAGAAGATGTGTTGAAGTTCTCTCTTTTCGCAGATTAGTCAACACCGTATCTAAAACACCCATACTACGCTCCTTAATTAGACTTCATAGCTTTCACAGCGTTTACCAATTCGCATACCGGACCTTTCTATCGGGTTATTCCTTTAATTTAACGAGGCGTCCAAACCCCGGCGGCGTCCACCCGGCCTACTTCCCGATCGTTGCGGTAAGCTCGGTGGTGGCTCCCAACATAAACTACAGTTGTAGTAGAGTATTTCTCAGCTAGCTTCTTAGCTTTCACGATAGCTTCGAGCATCCCGGTGGTTTCCGACACCAACCCGTCCATCAAAGTATAAAATTTTAAGGAAGGTTCCGGGTTGGCTAACTCACGGTCCCGATAAAAATATTGGTACATGAAGATGTCTTTCACGATTTCCCCTTCTTTTTTCTTGTAAAAGATTCCCCGTGCTGTATGACTGGAAGTCTACCTTCTACAAACCAAGGAACGAAAGGAGTTTGGTATGAACGATTTAACTATAAGCAGCGGCGAAGTCTCGGACAAGATAATCGTTTCGATTGCTGGCGACGATACCATTCTCGAATACGCTAACCTTGGTTTGACCTTCGACTCCCCAGAAGACGAAGTTCTCTCGGCTATCAGACCAGTGATCCAAGAAGCCCATCAAACCGATATCTACGATGGATCGTGGCTGTACAAAGTTAGAAAAGCCGTTAACAGCCGGAATATCCATGTAATACCGAATTCCACGGCTGGTTAAACAAACCCACTAGGTTCCAAATTTATATAAATACCTTGAACCGTAGGAGTATATCATGGTGCAAGAAAGTGAATTGTCGTATCTTAACGATGAAGACCGGCTGCAAGTTTACAACGGTATTGTCGGCGGGTGTCACCACCTTTGGTCGAAGAACAAGCTCGACGAAGAAAAGTTGAAGCCGGTTTTGGCTAACTTCGCCAAGCTCGCCGAGCAAGACCCGTATTTCTTAGCTCACTTCACGTCGTGGGTGTTCAAAAATTCTGACTCCAAAGACCTCAAGGTAGTCGCCACGTTTGTGAACTCGTTGTCCGACGCCGACGGCACCCCGTTTTCTAAGGGTTCAAGCTACAAAAAGCCTAACTTGCGCCGAATTTCGCAAGCGGCGCTGCAACACCTAGACCCTAAGCTAGCCCTACGAGTAGTCCAGCTAGCTAACAAAAAGATGGAAGTTGGCTCTAAGGCGAAAGCTACCCACTATTCTAAGACTTTAAAAACAGGGGTAAAGAAGTATCTCAAGTACCGAGAGACTTCGATGGACTCGATCAAAAAGCACGGGTTCACCAAAACGGTGCAAAACCTTTACCGGTTCAACCACCAAGCCCCTTCGAAAGAAGTTGTAGTAGCTTTAGGGTGGGAACAAAAGCCAGGCTACCCCGGTGCAGGCGTCGAGCTTAAGAAGTCTATGTTTGACTTCAAAGGGCTTAACGATATGGAAGTAGCCCAAAAAATCCAAAAGGAAAGAATCCCACCGCTCACAGCGTTGGGTGCGCTCGGCAACATGAAAGCTACCCCAGTGATCGCTGCGGCTGTCCTAGAGCAATGCTCCGGGGACCAAGCCGTAGTCTTGACTGAGCTATTCGAACGCCAAGGGTTGTTGAAGGATCGGGAGATCAAGCAAATCTACAAAGCTAAGATCTCGACCGCTAAGACCGCTTTGGATAGGGTGGAAAGACTCAACACCATCCAAGACGATGAAGTCAAAAAGATGATGAAGACAGCGAAAGCTGAGTCTCGAAAAGAAAAAGTAGGTGACCTGGGTAAGGTGTTTTTGCACATCGACACCTCTTATTCTATGACTCAAGCGATCGACGCAGCCAAAGAAAGCGGGTCGATCATCGCTGAGTGCGTTCAAAACCCCAGGGAAAATTTCCATTGGGGCTTGTTTTCCAGCACCGGGACGGTTTTGCCTACCCCGGAAACTTTCGAGAAGGACGCTTTCGTGCAAGCGTTGTACGGTCGGCGGCCTAACGGTGGGACTGATTGCTTAGCTTTGTACGAAATCGCCCGAAGAAAAGGGTGTACCACCGACGTGTACCTAACGGACCAAGGGCACTCGATGCAAGTAGGTAACATCACCCAACGGATCGAACAGTTCCGGCGACAAGGGCTTCCAGACCCCGAGCTAGTCGTGATCGTGAACTTGGGGCGGTATTGTCACATGCTAAAGAACGAGTTCGAAGCGGTAGGGATCAAGGTCACCGAGATCTTACCCACAGCTTTGACTGAATCTGCTTTGGTAGCCGAGGCTATCAAGTACGGGTTGAAAGGCGCTACCGTGGTCTTAGACGAGATCATGGACACGCCGTTGATGAAATTACCAAATTGGTGGGAATCAATTTGAGAATTTTATTTGTGAGCTTATTATTCGTGATGTCTTGTGCCACCAAGAAGTCGATAGATCTTGAGTATTCACCAAGACCGGCGACGGGCATGGAAAACGCACAGGTAGAAGATTTGAAAGAAGCGATCCTTCTCACCCTACAGGCGAAGAAGGTCGAAGATGTCGGGCTTATTTTGGCGGGTATTGGTTCGGCGTTTGGGCAAGTAGCTCAAGTCACGTACATCGGGGCGAAGAAAATCGGTAAAGAAGAACTTTTGTCGGAAGCGGTACTGGACATGCTCCACCAATTAGAAACAGACTTCGTGACTTTGATGAAAGAACAAGATCAAGGAATCTAATGAACCGTCGTAACTTTCTTATCAAAGGGATCGGGGCCGCTATCGCAGCGGGCATCGTCCCTTCTTTTTTGCCTAGGCTCCTACCCGGTGAAATCCCATCAACATCGGCATGGGAAGGTTAGATAAATTCTTGACAAGGTATAACAGGTACTTTAGTGTTCTTGTTACTAGGGTTCCAAAGCGATCTCTCACAAGCCAAATTCGTGATCTTTGGAGATCATCTGACCTCTAATCAGAAAGTGCGGTTCGACCCCGTCTTTTGTTTTGAAAGAGATAGCGACTTGAACCCCGGTAATAAAGCTCTTTGAAAAAATACCCACGATAAGCGAAGTTCCCCAGGTTTTTGCTTACACGCAAATTAGTTGGTTCGATTCCAACAGTACCCGCAAGGGCATTAAGGCAAATGGCTCGCCGCAAAACTTGTAAGTTTGTTTATGCAAAAATAGCAAAAACCAACTTGAACTTCGCTTAACAAAAATATACCGGACGGTTCCACAACAACCGCACCTACAAGCTTTCTAAGCCGAAGGTTGGTGGTTCGACTCCACCAGTTCCCGCTTTGGGAATTTAGCTCAACTGGCAGAGCGTCGGCCCTTAACAGGGTTATTGGTGCTCTGTACTTGAACCGTCCGGTTTTAAAAAATCCAGAATCCGAGGGTGCCCCCAGCCAAATGTTTACAAGCTAGATTAGCTCACTTGGTAGAGCAACTTTCTTTCAAAAGTATGTCGTTGGTTCGATCCCAACATCCAGCACCAAAATAAAACATAGGCACCTTGCACCCTCGGTTATAAAAATTTAGACATTAGGGCTGATTAGGCCCAAAGTCTTGTTGGTATGGAGTGTGACCTGTGTAAAACCAGATATACCCCAGGCTACGTAGCTACGGAAACCAATTACTATAAAGATTTTGTTAATGCTAACGTAGATGAAGAAGAATTTATTGAAGATGAGGATAAGCCTTATGCAGGGGGGATGGAAAGGATAACAATCACAAGGGAAATTGTAGAAGACAGCTATGACGACTTTGGGCTTGCGATGAAATACGACATTCATATGTGCCCCCAATGCTGGTCAAAGAAATTCCTTCCATGGCTTAAAAGGCAAAAGGTAGACCTTAAAGGTTGTGCCTCTACTTAGTTGACAAACAAGATAACTTCTGAAAAGATCGCTAGAAGACCCCGGTTCCACAATAGGTATCTTACAAGCTTATCAGAGTTCAACTCTCTGGTTCTCCACTTTACGGGGAACCGCAGTCGGTGCGGGGTTTACAAGATTTCTGCTACTTGAACCGGGGCTTTTCTTTTGGAACATCTTTTCACACTCTTCTTTTCTTTGGTACTCTTAGCAAATAGCATATACCTTTTTAAAATCCGCAGCCAATCCGCTACAATACATTATCTCATCCATGCTTTTTTAGGTTTGGTGGGGTCGTTGGCTATTTGTTATTTCTATTACGAGGCTTTTCAATGAAAATTATCTTGCTCTTAACCCTTTTAGCTTTTGCTTGGTCGGCTACCGAGGTCGGAGCGCAAATAGTAGACCTACAAAGCGAGGTCAACAAAAAGATCGTAGAGCCTGGGTTCACCGGGGCTGTGGCGGGGTCGTGGGATCGCCGATCCGGCAACACCGACTTAGAGTCCGCTTCAGCTTCGGGGTTGATCCGCTATCGCCACCACACCCCTGAGACGGTTATTTTTATGTACCGCAAAGAAACGGGTGAGAAATCGGGTAAGAAATACCTGAACAATGAATTCATCCACGGCAGGTATCGGTGGGAAATTTCGCAATTCGCAAATGCCGAAATTTTCGCCCTAGCAGACTTCAACGAATTCCGGGGCTATCGCTTCCGAGACGTTCTCGGGGTAGGGCCTTTGCTGAAGTGGGTGGACAAAGATGACTTCACCCTTTACACCGGGCTGGCGTATTTAATCGAGCACGAGGTTCTAACGACCAAGGACGCTGAAGGTGATTACGAACGCAAGCAAGCTGAAAGGTATTCTTTGGCTGTGTTGTACAACCAAGAATGGTTACCGGGTTTCACCACCAGCCTTTCGGCTTACTACCAACCCGACGTGTACCACAAGGACAACCACCGCACGATGCTAACCTACGGGCTGGCTTTTGCGATGACTGAGAACTTGTCTTACACATTCACAGGCTACCAAGCAACGAACCCTAACCCGCCGGAAGGTATAGCCAAGACAGACCAAAGGTATAAGAACGGGCTAAAGTTGATCTTTTGATTGGTTTTATGGTACAAACTCTTTGGGATTTAGTTGTCTAAGAGGTTGTCTAATGGAACGGTGGTTGTCTAAAGAGGATGTCGAAGAAATATTAGATTGGGATTTGACTCGCCTAAAAATCGAATTAGAACAAATAACCCAACAAAAAGTTATTGAATTAGAAGACCAATAACCCTAACTATAATTATTTATAGTTAGGGTTCTGAAAAAAGCATTGAGATATCCGCCTGTGGTTGTTAGGAGAGAGCATAATTTTTAACCACAGAGGTAAACATGAAAGCTATACTGGCGTTAGCCTTATTGATGATGGTGTCGTGCGGTAAAGAAACAACCAAAGAAGTAATACTAACCAAACCAGCGCCCAAAGACGGTGAACCTATCGTAGGCCTGAAAGGCGAACCTGGACCGGCAGGACCGAAAGGCGACCAAGGCGAGCCAGGAAGTAGAGGCGACCAAGGCGAGCCTGGGAGTAAAGGCGACCAAGGCGAGCCAGGAAGTAGAGGCGACCAAGGCGAGCCAGGAAGTAGAGGCGACCAAGGCGAGCCTGGGAGTAAAGGCGAGCCTGGGAGTAAAGGCGAGCCTGGGAGTAAAGGCGAGCCTGGGAGTAAAGGCGAGCCTGGGAGTAAAGGCGAGCCTGGGAGTAAAGGCGACCCAGGTGAGCCTGGGAAAGGTGACAAAGCTGACCCAGACCCAACGTACCCTAATTTAGTGGATCGAGATTTTTATAAGTGCCGTGACCGGTACGGTCGGTGGATAAAGGCTGTAGCTTATTGCGATAGTCTTTCGGATTTTGCGAAATGGCCTACGTCCCGAGGTTGGGGTTGGATCGCCGACCAGAAAGTTTGTGAGCACTACTCTATGTCTATTTACGACGGCGGGTGCTCTTGTAAGGTTAGGTAGTGATTTCTTGTAGGCCCAACCACGACCTTAAGCTAAGGCGTCAACGCCCTGGCAAACGCTTTGGCTTTTGTAGCTCTGTCCGCATCACTCTATCCCCTTAATATCTGCTGCCCGGCTCGGTGAGGTGAAATGAACGAGAGGACCTCGGTCGGGTCTCTAGGTTGACGGCTTCTATTTTAGAATCATCTTCCGAATTACTACACAGGCTACAAAAATCCATGTTAATGCCTTGTAATATAGGTTAGGCCTTCTTCCTCGTATTGCTCTGCCGTCTTAATCAACGCTGTCAAATTGTGACGACGATCGTCGCCGGATATACAGATTCCTGTTTCTATGCACATCCAAGTTTGACTATCTACTACAGTGTTGTATTTATACCCTCCGCCCGGAAGTTCCCAGTCGATTATCAACCGAGTGCCAGATTGTGAATAGCCTAATAAAACAGCACCCGAGGCTTCGAATTGTTGTTGCAAGCGCCCAGCGATAGTGTTTAAGTAGCGCTGGTTTTCTTCCTCCGCTAACGCAGCCGATTGTAGTTCTTCCCCTAAGCGGATTTCCTCAAGTTGCCTTGTTCTCGCCAGAGAATGAAACAAAAATAAAGTTCGAAGCTCTGGCGTCACACCACCCAACCCCACCAACGGCTGCCCTGCGTCAAAAACAGACTGCACATCGTAAACAAAGCTGTCAGAGTAGTTCACGTCTGTGTAGTAGAGTTGTTTATCTTCCCAAAGAACGGCTTGGACGGCGGTAAAGGTTTCGACGGTGTTGAAGCGCAAAGGAGCGGAAACTTGGAACCCAAGCCTTTTGGCCACGTCAAAGTTTTGGAAGACAATAAAGTTATTGTTGGTGTAACCGTTTATTGTTTTGTAGGTGACTTCGGGGTGGGGGTCTACTAAAGCTACCCGATCCCCGGTGAGTTCAACTTCGGCCCACCCGTCTTCTAAACGGCAAGAGTATAGTTTGAAATTATGTTGGAAGCGGCCTTGGCGGATCGGAACAATCACTCTTTGGGGTTGAGCGAATTTAGAAAGGTCTATCATTAGTGTAGTTTCAATTGGCCTGTGAGTCTTTTAAATCTCTTGGGGGTAGCAAAGTAAAGTTGACTGTACCAAGCCACAGATTCAGCTATCAACCATTTTTGATCGTCGGGCACCCGCATAGCACAAAAGAATTCAAAATCACCGATGTTCCGCTCGGGGTTATCCCCAATCCATCGCTTCATCTCTAGTTTGAATTTATTGGAGTCGAATTTCTTCATGGTGTCCCATTAATAAGGCCACGAAAAACTTCAGGACGACTGGCGAGTTATCCTTCATTCTCCGTGACCTCGTTGTGGTAGAGCTAAATTATCTAAACTCGTGCTTCTTGTCAACCTATAAGTAGGTTAGCTTTGTTTTCTTCGTCACCAAGAAATTCTTCCGGTGACCGCTTTCTATAAACTCCGAAATTTGTAGTAGAGCGGCGTTGATGAAAAAATGCACAAACGGTATGGCGTCGTGCAACGCACAAATATCTGGCAAATTAGGATCGACCGCCCCCGGTACCGTGTAGCTTTCGTTCCAAACAAACTCGGCTGTATACGCAGGGGAAAAGCCCAGGTGTAAGATATCGTGTTTACCGGGCAACGTCAGGTACCGCCTGGATTCGGTGTTGTCAAAGCAATCTATAAACAACTCGTTATCTTCCGGCCTGGTTATCCGGTGATCGATCTTCTCGTTACGGGCGGTGTACTTGAACTTACGCACGTATCTTTGCGCCACGGTTTGGATCGCTCGGGTCTTGGGTTGGTTGACTTGCTCTTTGAAATAGGCCTGTATCCGAAGGTTTCTCTCTTCGACTTTGTCGTAGTCGATACCTACGTACTCAAAGTCAGGGTATTGCCTTACTAACTGAATCAATAAATTTGAACCGATGGTGCCTAAACCAAACACGGTAATCCTCATGACGGTCTCTCTTACAGCTTTTTAAATGTTGCGTACTATTTCTATTACACTTTGTGGGCAATAAGACAAGAGCTTTAAAGTTGATAGGTCGGTGCTCATCAGAAGCAAATCGATTCTAAACTTAGGGTCAGGCCATGCACCCAGCTTTTGCATCTTTATCGCTTCAGCGTCGTATTGGTACGTGGCGATTTTATATTCCAGGCTATTGAGGTCGTTGTTCTCGAAGCAAACGATCGAAAAGAACACCGGGAAATTGAAAGCTATGTTGAAACCTTTTATGCAATTTAGATCCATAGCGGAGTACCCCAAACACCCGGAAGGGTGAACGTGTACAAAGTGTAGTAGAGCCGGGTTCTTCTCATCCAAGTTTTGGTAGTAGGCCCAAACTTTGTCGTAATCGAAGACGACTTGGAGCGGCTCCCCGATCGAACAAGAAATAATTTCATCACCGTATTTCACTAAAGATGATTCTAGCATACAGTCTCCTTTTGAAAGTTGATTACCAACTTATAGGAGAAAAGATATGAAGTCTTTAGGCGATCGGATGAAGGGTTATGAAAAAGTCTGGGCTCAAACTTTGCCGAATCGGCTGCCGGTGATGGCTAGGATCGACGGGATTTGTTTTTCTAAGCTGACCAAAGGGATGAACCGACCTTACGACGATGTTTTCCACGAAGGGATGGTCGCCGCCTCAATCGCCGTGATGCAAAAATCTTCCGGGGCTATTCTAGCGTACACCCAATCCGACGAGATCACGGTGTTGCTCAAGAACGATCAAACATTCGGCACCGAACCGCACCTGGGGAATAGGGTGCAAAAGTTGACTTCCCACTTAGCCAGCCACGCTACCGCAGCTTTTAACGACTGCATGGGTTTTGGTAAAAACAGTCCACAAGCCGCCTTTGATTGTCGGGTGTGGGTGAACCCGGTGGAAGAGATCGTAAACCAATTCCTTTGGCGTCAACGAGACGCTTTTAAGAATTGCGTGTCCACGGTGGCTACCTTCGGTTTGCGGCAAAAGTACAAAGACCAAAGTGGATTCTCAGCGGAATCGATGTTACACGGTAAGACAACCGATGAGCGTCAAGAGATCATCTTTCAAGAACTAGGTATCAACATGAACGACTATCCTTCGAAGTACCGCCGAGGGTCTTGTATCATCAACGAAATCTATTCCCACCACGACAAAGAGCGGGATGTTACCGTAGAGCGCAAGCGGTGGGTGGAAGATACCAACATCCCTTTGTTCTCAGAAAATCCGGGTTACATCATGGATAGGTATAACCCTAGCGAGGTGTAAGATATGGAACTGAAGAGACCTGTGTATTGCTTTAAAGATCTTCAATGGGATATTTGTTTAGCGTTGCTGTGCGCTCTGATTTCCTGGCTTCTCAACGATAAGAAGTTTCAAGCCTTCACAGGGGAGTTTTTCACGTCAGTCTTTTTCTTCGTGATGCTTTCGATAGGCTGGAACCTCTACAAGCGTAGGAAAGGTGAGTGATGGATAGGGTAACTTTAAAGCCAGGTAGGTACTCCTTAGCCGATGCTAGTGGTCGGGGTGATTCCGGTGGTCTGCTTTGCCCCGTGGACCTAGGCGAGGAACACGGGAGGTATGGGAAGGATCTCGACGACTACGGGTCGGTTGTAGTAGGGTCCGCCGTTAAGTGCGGTTCGATATTCCCCAGCACCTTCGGGCCGGATTTTTGGTTGACGACCAACGTGGCGGAGATTCTGACGGTAAACAAGGATAAGACCGAAGTTACTTTCAAGACAGAGTCCGGTACGGTTTACACGGTCAAATCTTTCTGAGGGTTGGATGCAGCTAGTCAAAACTTGTTTGTGCGGCGGTAAGGTTGATTTTTCGTTTGAATTCTCGAAGATCCACGACTTACCCATCTTAAAATGTGCTTGTGGTGTCTTACACCAAAAAATCAATATGACCGCAGCCCAACACGAAAAATACGAAGCCAGCGCCTACGACCACGAACGCTACGATCACGACAAAGAAATCGCTGAGCTTCGGATGGGTAAGCACGATTTGTGGTTTAAAGGCACCCGGTTGTTGGACGTAGGAGCCGGGAACGGTGCTTTTGTGGACGTAGCCCGAGAATACGGGCTCGACGCTTGGGGTGTGGAAAGAAACGCCGCTGCTTACAAGCGAGGAAATTCTTACCTGGGTACTTTGGAGTCACAGCGGTTCGAAGCTCAAGAATTCGATAATATTACTGTACATGATGTGCTAGAGCGGTTGGTAGACCCTATAGCGGAGCTAGAAGAAATTCATCGTATCTTGGCTGTTTCAGGGATGCTGGTGGTGGAAATACCTGACTATTACGACCCGTCGGGTATTCACCATTGGCGGCCCGAACACCTTTGGTTCTTCGACAAAGACCAGTGTAAGAGAACTATTGTGCGCCAAGGCTTTTCAATATTGAAGATAGACAAGCCGATACCTTCCAAAACCACCTTGTACGCTGAGAAGACCTAACCTTTACCCTCATATTCTTTGGTGATCGTTTCGTTGTGGCAACATCCATATCTTCTACAAAGATTTATCCGGAAAGAAGGAATGTGATGTAGTGGAATCTGAAATGGTGAAGATGAGAAATAAAACCGATAAAGATGAGTTGTGAAGAGGTTTAAGATATGAACAAGTTAAAGCTTTACGTCGGGCTCTCTCTTGAAACTGATAGCATAGTGTTGAGTGAGGACCCTCAGGAAATGTCTCGTTACATTCCTGTAGAGGATATGATCGATGAATACTATCGACTAATTGAGCGGATTCATCAAGAAGTCAATAGGTGAGATAAGGACTAAACTAAACCGCTTGACACTGTCGATTAGGTTTGGTACAAGACCTATAGCTTTCCCCGCACCCTTTTGAGATTCAGGACTAAGCTATGTCGTTCTCGTAAAATTCCACGCACTCTGCTTTTTTCTCTTCTGTTATTTCTTTAAATATAGAAGAGAAAATCGTCGGTAAAGATTCTCGCCAAACCCAAGGCTTCGGGTTGACCCCAAAGACTTCCAAACATCGGTGGATCAGATTTTCGTGAAACCGATCGGGTTCTTCTTCCCACCGCTCTATTTTTTCTTCCCCGTCGTCTTCGGCCCAACACCTTTCGAAGATGTAAGTACCCTTCTTCTTCCCGATACCCATAGCGTCAGCGATATCGTTGTCAGGCCGGAAGTCTGAAAGCGAACTCATGTCGGTAACCAGCCACCGTTGTTTACAAAGCACCCGCAGCATAAAATTGAGTTCCACCCAAGGCTCGACTTCCTTGAGATTTTCCGACGCAGCGAACACGAGCCTAGGGTTCTTTCGGGACAAGAACCGGTAGTCTTTGAAAAGCTGTGCGGTGATAGGTTCTAGTTCGGAAACATCAATAGAAGGAAGATGATCCACTAAGATCTGAGTAACATCTTTTTTTAAGGCCATGATTTTTTCTGCGAAACGCAGCGTGTAATTGGAGATATTTCTAAAGTAACAAAGGTTGGGAATTTATTCAAGCTCTTTTTAGCCGTAGTACGTATGAATATTTCGTAGTATGTACTACGCAACAATTATTTACGAGGCCGGTATGTTTAATATTCATTGGTCGGTCGCTGTCTTTGTCCTAGGGCTCTCGTTTATTCTGCTTGATGCCGTATTTACGGTAAGACAGAGGGGTGGTCACCATCCTTATAGTGCTTTTGCAGCCTTGGTATGTTGGGCAGCCTGTTTTATCTATTGGTCTGTCGAACTTTATATCTGGATCACATAGCAGGGCTACCGCTGTCCCGCTTGTCCTTGTTGCCGGAAACCCAAAACGACCACCCGCAACACAGACAACGCCGGTAGTCGAGGAAGAAAGGCGACCACTCGTTTTGATCGTATCGCTTGCAATGAGTACACTTAAACTTTTCTTTTTTCGGTTTTCGCTTCGGCTTCGCTTTTACTTCCAAACCACTCTCCACAGAGCTTTGCCAAAATCACTCAAAGACTTCCGGCTCAGACCTACTTCGTCAGCGGCGTAAGCTTGGTCGATAGCCCGATCGATCTTAGCCCGCTTTAACCAATCAGGGTACCAAGACCGGATTTTGACTTCGATCGGCTGGTTTTTCACATAGATTTTCATATTGCCAGCCCGTCACGCCAATGAGTTAATATCAACCGATCCATATAAGGTTCCATATCGGAATCATCATCCAAGATGACAAAAGATTCAACAGGTTCTTTTAGAGCCTTAAGAAAGTCGATGTCCAAAAAGATCAGCTTCATGATTCCCCTGCGTCCATTTCTAGGTGGATTTACGCTCATGGGTTAAGCATCGCATAATTGAGGAATTTTGCCACCCTGGGGTTTTGGGGTAGCGGAAGACCAAGCCTTCGGTTTTGTCATCGTCTTTGGCCAAAACGCCCATGCAGTGCTTGACGTTCTTGTAGACAGGCAAAAATTCTACCCTGGGGCTTATAAAAGCGAACTCGTTTCGCAAAAGTTGATACCTTTCAGCGTAGGTCAACTTCTTTAAAAGCAGGCCTTCTTGGCGATAGATATCAAATATAAAAAGTTTATTTAATTGGCTTTGCCATTCAGCGTCAAAAACATTTATCCCTTTAGCCGGTATCAAATTCTCTAAGGTCTCTTTGATCTCGTCGCTGATAGTGCGGGTGTGTTCGTTGCCCTGGCGGGTGTAGAAGGTCATCTTACCTTTGTTTGTTATATGGATTTGGCACCGATAGCCATTGATCTTCTTCTGGCCCCACCACCCCGCAGCGATCATCTTCGCTACCGACTCTTTGTCGGAAGGAATATTATTTTTGGGATGTTGTAGGCTAATAAACACCGGATGCCTCTTTTTGTAGCGATTAAGTTTATGAATCTTCTGGAAGTCAACACTCAACATAAAACAGCCCCTCTAACCAATTCCGTTGGTAGAGGGGCTTTATAGAGGAAATTACTTCTTTAAAGAAGTTGTAAGTTCTAGTGCGGTGTAAATTTCTGCAAGCTCCTTGGCGTCGTTGGCAAAATCTTTGGCCCTAGCGTGAACGTCTTCGACCACGTTGACGGTGCGGGTAGTAAACAAATTCTCGAAGTCATCGTCAGTGAGAGCTTCCATAAGCGAACCTACCAAGCGGCTCCAATTCGCTTCTAAGTATTTGCCGTTGATCTTTATCGACGAGTTATCGTCCCGAAACAGGGCGTCAGCGGCTTCTTGACCGTATTCTTCGACGAAAGTAGCAACGTCTTCTTCCGAACGAGCTTTGCTTTTAGCTTGGACCTGAAATTGGCACTTGGAATCGTCGCCTTCTATATTGAAGTTACCTTCGATACCGTCCATTTGGCGGTTGGCGAATTGCTGGATAGCGTAAGCACGGATAACCGGGTCTTGAGTACCAACGTCAGCTTTAGCTTTAGTTTCGGCAGCTTTGGCCGCAACCCAAGCGTCTACAGCCTTTTTGATGTCACTCCCAGCGTCTTTGATGGTGGTGACCTTGGAAGTCTTAGTGGAAGTCTTCTTTGTTTTGAAAGGGTCAACCCTTTCGGCCTTATCGGCGGCCTTTGCTGTAGCCATGAATATCTCCTCAATGAGTGGTTTAGTCTTGCGTTAGTCCCGACTAACAAAACACTTATCGGTTTTGTAAGACAAAACTTTAGCTTTATTTTTTCAGCAATAAAATTAACAGCTTATATCGAGAACCCACAAACTAGCACAAAACAAATAAATATTGTAGAGAATAGTGGTTGGCCGGTTGGCCAATTTTCCTAAGCAATTGTAATCATTTACGAAATTAGTATTGACGTGGTTCAAAACGGGCTCTATAACGTGAATTCATCGGATCGACGCAATCAAGCCCGATCCCACGTTGGAAGGTATAAAAGATGGATATTTACAAAGAGGTCACGGATTCAATAGTTAAGTGTTTAGAGAAGGGTGTGAAGCCTTGGTGCCCGGCACATTTCCCCCAGGGGTTGGAAGCCCCGAACAATCCAATCTCGGGCACACGGTATAAAGGTATCAACTATTTTTTGTTGTCGTCGGTAGCGATGGGCAAAGGCTACCCGACTTCGAGGTGGGCTACGAAGAAGCAAATAGAAGCCAAAGGCGGGGCGGTGAAGGTAAATCAAAAACCTTCGTTTATAGTGAAGTATTTGCAATACCCGGTGAAGGATCGCAAAGATGAATTCTATTTGGTGCCTAAAAGTTTTGATGTTTACAACTTGGCTCAAACGAAAGGGTTGAAAGATCTCAAGGTGGTCACCCGAGTTGAAAGCGCTTTGAAGGTCAAAGCTCCAAAGATCGACCGTTTCTTGAAAAACGTGAAAGCGGAAGTCAAACACTCCAAGCATTGTGCGACTCCTTGTTACCGGATAAAGGATGACCGTATCGAGATGCCGTTGAAGACACATTTCACCACTAAGGAAAGTTATTACAGCGTGCTCTTACACGAGCATGTTCATTGGACGGGTTCCGCCAAAAGATTGAAACGAGCCCGACACAAAAAGTTCGGTGATGAAATTTACGCCTTCGAAGAACTTATAGCGGATCTCGGCGCAGCCTTCATGGGAGCCGAATTAGACTTGGTTGTGGACATCCCGAACCACGCTTCGTACTTGGATTCATGGTTATCGTGTCTGCGGGCAGATAAAAAAGCAATTTTCAAGGCAGCTCGGGGTGCCCGCAAAGCTTGCGAGTACATGAAGAAGAAACAGCCAAAAAGTAGGAAAAAAATAGGCTAATTGATTCCTTGACGGCCACCCTCCGGGGTGGTATCTGAGTCGTGGTTTTGAAATGATTCAATTTTTGGAGTGATCAACATGGCTAAAAAAAAGACTTACACAGTGAACATCGAAGCGGTAACAACAAGCCAAGTGAGATTAGAGGTGGTAGCCACGAACGCTGAAGAAGCGCAAGAGAAGGCGGAAGAAATTATTAACAACCCCAACAAAGATGCAATCTGGGTAGAAGCGAGTGACGAGGTCAGTCTTGAAGACCAAGAGACGGAATACGAAATCGATGAAGACAGCATTAGTAGTTAGTCCACCGGGTCGATAGGGTCACGCCCCCAGCACGCAATACAAATTTTGCGGGCTAGGGGATCTAGCCGATTGACGTGGATAAAATCTTTGGCGTCGGCTTCCCACCCACGATCGTACCGCACCACACTAGAAAATTCAGGCCCGCCTTCGCAGCAAAACAGATGATCGAAGGTGTGGTTCTTTTCCAAAAGCTTTTTGATTAACCCTTCAGGCGGCCCCCACGCCGAAGCACAAGAAAAGCCAAGGGAGCGGCGGGACTTTGGAATCTTCTCAGGTTGCCAAAGATTCTCTACTACAGCTTCGTAAGCCTTCCAGGCATATTCTCGGCAGAGTTTACCAGGGTCTTCTGGCCAACAACGGTAGCTGGCGTAGGTCTCTTCGTAATAAGGCAGCGGAGCTATGGTGTTGTAGGGGTGTTGTTCGGCTGCTAGCATCTTACATATTTTACCGATCCTAGCAGCCGTGCCGTGAAACACTATGATATTTTCAATATTGTTAGGCATCGAGGGAAGCCATAGCTGCGAGTATCAAAGGAACCACCAAAGCTAACCGGAAGGCTAGGATCACCAACCCTTGATCGAATTGTTCTCTGATCGGCTTGGAAAAGATCCAAACAACAAAGATAGTAAAATAGGTTACGACCAGACTAAATACGATAGGGTTAGCGAGAATATCCACACCGATACCTTTCAAATTGGCAAATTCAACTCGTACACGACCTTACCGTCGAGGAGCGCACGAATATGAATCCGATTTTCACGATAGATGATATGGAGGTTATATTCTTCTAGCCCAAAACAGGCAATCCATTTAGCGACGTTTTCGCTTATTTTCTTTGTTGTCTTTGCATTCATCCTTTTCTTCGGGGGAGAAAGAGACCTCCCACTCTACCGTTGTAGGGATAATCGGTAAGCCTATGTCGGTTACGAGCTTCAAAGACTTGGCTGTCTTGGTGTCGAAGAACCAATCACCGTTGAGCGCTTTTTTGGTGTAGCCTTGTATCTTGGCGGTGGTTAGGTCGCAGCGATCGGTGATCAGTTTATAGTAAGCTGTAGTAGATTTTTTCAATTCTGTAAGGGCGTGCTTATAGGTTGTTACGGTAGTTTTCTCGGAATTATCGTCGTGGTAGGGTTCGTGGATCATAAATTGGGAATAGTTGTGAGCGTATCTCATATCCCCGGCTAAGAATACGGTGATGGCCGCTGAATACACGTCTTGGGCGGCGTAGGTGATAATAGACTTACCTGAAAGCCTTAGCGCTTCATAGATAGCGTAGTCGTACTCACCTTCCCCGCCGTGTGAATTTATATAGACGACGATAGCTTCTTCTTCTTCCGGGCAAGTTATGATCTCGAACAAAACCCGGTTGAGTGTTTTCTCGGTGATATAGCCTGTAATAAAAAGGTTCATTGCGCTACTACCCCTTTTGAAGAAATTATAGAGATTTAGGGATCGTGGCGTTTTTCACGTTCTCTATGAGATAAAGTCTTTGAGCCACCTCTAAGCCGACTTTAGGTGTAAACAAATACATCAGTTGAACCGGCGGCCCCGACGCTATCATTTTGGTAGTAGAGAAATCGTTGGTGCCGATAAAGGAGCCGTTGACCAAGATTTGGCTAAGGTTGAAGGACCAATTAGCGTTAGCGTGGAAGTGCCCGCAATGTAAAAAGTGAACTTGTTGCTGGAACATTTGGTTGTACTTGACGATACCTTTTTCCAAACCGCTAAGGTTCGGGCGGCTGGACCAGATCCCAGACATGCCTTGATCACCGTGTAGCAAAAGATGATTCCAACCGTAAACCTCTACGAAGTAAAACCAAACTTCATTCTCGTGGTAGGTATAGTTAGCAATGTCTTTTAAGCCTTTGAGCCTAAGTTGGATCATGCGCTGGTAGACTTTGTCCATAGAGCAAGAGTGCTGGGTTTCCCCTTTGCTACCCACCCGCCCGTGGTTACCAAAGACTTCAAAGATGTCGAAGTGAAGGTCGGTGTGGGCTAGTAAGATCTCCCCAAACGCTTTTGCTGTATCATCGGCCCCAAATATGGCTTGGTCCACAACGTGACGGTCTAGCTGCCATTGCTGGCCCTTGAAAATATCTTGCCCTTCAACCATATCTCCCAAACAAGATATGACGACTCGATCAAGGTTATAAAGATTTTTGTAGAATGTGATCTTTTCGATGACCTGATTTTTCCAATGGGCTAGCTTCTCTTCCCAAATACTCCAGTTGTGTTCGTTCAACCCACCAAGCTCTTCCTTGGTGATCAAAGTTCCTAGCTGAAGATCGGAGAATTCAAACCACAATGTCCCTGGAGGTTTTGCTGCGAGAGCTTTCTTAGCTTTGGCGGTAAGCTTCTTTTTTGCTGGGGGCTTTTGTACGAATACATTTAATGGCTCGATTTTGGCCAAAGTTTCATCGAGCATCTCTTGTAAGAGATCAATTTTGTGGTTTTGATTCTTAAGTGATTGGACCTCCTTGGCTTCGGCCCTTTCTAAAAGCTTAGTTTTTTCTTTCTTCCAATTCTTTTTGACTTCTTTTATGGGATCGAAATCGGCGATCTCTTCAAGGATGCCCTGGTGCTGAGCAAACTTCTTTACCAAACCGGCTTCCTTGAGACCCTCTTCCCAAGAGCCAAAAACTTCTATTACAGAATCCGATTTACATTTACTATTACAGCTTACGTCGTAGTCTTCGATATCGAATGGGGCGGCCAGAGTTTTGTAGACAGTACGGAGTTCCGAAATTAGAAGTTTTTTGGAAGGTGGTTTGGTCGCAACGGTAGTCATAGGCTTATTACGCCTTCTCACGATGAACACCTCCTAAAGGTTCAATTTATCAACACGGCTATATTTATAAATGTAGGGCTGTAGACAGATTTTAATTCTTAGGAAAAGTCTCTAATCTACTACAACTTAGGCGTACAAACCTATTCTTAAGAGTAGCATGGAAGGGTCAAAAATGGGACATCCACAATATTATTTGATTTACATAGGAAATTGGTTGCCTGGTTAGTTACTTTAACTACTAGGAAGCAAAGACTATGGGATGGAACATACCTTGGAACCACGGCAATTACCGTGAAGGTACGGCTTATCGCAAAAATGTTAACCACGAAAAGAAGCCAAAGGAGTGGACGGATCGGGAGTGTTGGCGGGAGATCAAAAAGTGCAGGCACCGACCGTATTGGTCCCGCAGCGGTAGAAAACAAAAGATCATAAAGTTCGACCACCGCCGCCACCGCAGGTACTCCAAAAAGATCTGCAAGAACGGTGACTGGGAACGACTACACGATCGTGATTGGTTTTGGTTTAATAACGCCTGGAACTGGGATTGAGCGGCTAATTTTCAAAACCCGAATACCTTATCAAAACTAATGCTTTACAGAAGCCTTGTGAAACCTACTCGACGTAGATTTTCCAAGGTTTTTGTAACTTAGTGGAATGACAAGACAGGTCGTATTCACAACGTTTAGTCATTGTTGTGAAATGTATTGCCTGGGTCTAGGTTAATTTGAAGGCATCGCTTAATGCAAAGGAAATCCTAAGATGCTTAGATCCAAAGTCGTAGCAGCACTTATAAAGGTCGTCGCCGTATGGTTTGAAAAGAACCCTCCCGTACAAGGATTAAAAAGCGATCAACTCCAGAAGTTTGTGAATGATATATATGAAAGCAATCGTGACTATGAAGAGATCCGGGTTGAATATGAAAATGACGAGGACGTATCATTCCCCGCAGTCAGCACGAATTATTTATTCAAAGAGCCTAAAATACTGACCAACGTGAAAGTTTGGCATTATACTAATTCTGATCCTGACGAACTTGTAGCTGCTATACAAAATGGAAAATTCAAAGGCTGCAATTATGAAGACCTTGGTTTGACCAAGAACCATGGCTGTTCGGAGTCAGGCCCTTTAGGGTTTGGATTCAAAGCAGGGGCTTCGGCTCGGCTCTACGGGCGCAATAGGATTGAGTTCACAGCTTTGGAAGCGGTAGAGGCTTATCACGAACTACCGGAAAAACAATAGACTGCCAAAAAAGTAAAGGGTGCTGTATCCTACCAAGATACATCACCCTACTGTGACCAAGGATGTACCACCATCCTGAAGTCGTGAGTTACCTTCATCAACAAGGCAACACCTATGGACAATATAACACCAGCCATCGGATTTCAATCTAAACTCTACTCGACTAGGTTAATAGCCTCGCACGAAGCCTTGACCTTCACCGACCACAAACCAACCCAAAGAGCTATGGAAATCTTGATCCCCTAAACTCGGCTAATAAGACCTGAAGGAGTATACCGGCTCCGAGAAGTCCCGAAGCTAGGTTGGTATCTTTCAGGGGATTCTTTTTAGATACCGGAAGCTCGGCTAAATCAAGATACTAGTTTATTTAAAGCTGCCACCAACGAAGTCTTTACCATCTTTAGGTGGTCGCCTTTTTTGGCTTTACGGCGTAATTCACGCCGTTTTAGTTCGTCTTTATGAGGGGTAGTGAACTTAGGAGAGTCTTTGTCTTCCTCGTTTTCAACCCCTAGTACCTTTTTCATTAATGCCTTGAGCGTGTCGTCGTCGTCGTTTTCTTCAGAAGTGGCCCACAGTTGTTCTAGTACATTCGCCGATTCGTGGTACTGGTAAGCTTCGAGCCAATGGCTATCGAAAAAAGGGCTTTCGTATATCCCCAACCAAGCGGCCCAGCTATTATCCGAAGCTGAATCTGTTAAGGAGTCTTCGGAAAAAGCCCAGTGCAAAGACCCCGGCATAAAGTTTTCTTTACCTTCTTCGGAATTCAAAGTAACTTTGAACCAAGTGCTATCGTAATTGGTGTCGTGTCCTACGTGGAAAGCGAACCCAATATCTTTCAGGTCTACCCCGTGCTCTTTAGCGGTGTGCTCCGCTAGCTTTTCGATCTCTGACTCGTACTCAACTTGGATCTCATCTAAAGTAGCTTCAGCCGATTCAACTTCGATGAAAGACTCGTAAGACCCCTCAAGGTTGCCAGCGTAAGCAGACTTCATCGTGGCGTAGGGTTCGTCCAAATTCGCCGCTAGGATCTTTTGAACAACTTTCAGTTTCGGTGGTGGCTTTTCCTCGTCTTTTTCTTTGGTGAATTTGGTAACGTCACCCACAACGTCAAGTTGATCCCATAACTTATATTCTTCTAAAAACGCAGCGATATCTTTTGTGATCTCGAACGGTTCTTCAAAATCTTCCTTTTCCATCGTCCAGCCTCACGTTAAAATCCAAAAGCATCGCCGAGTATGTAACCCCATGCGAACGTCCTTATAAGAGCGAGTATCCTTAGGAAAGTATCAAACATTTCCTTTTAGATGCCTGAAGCTACCGAATCGATCGTGAAGAGGTCACCACCGACGAAAGGTGTGCCGCCTGCGGTGATCAACAAGCAAACTTGTGTTGATTCGAACAAAGTCCCTACGGTCAACGTACCGATTGCTCCAGTCACACTCCCTACTACATCGAAGCTAGTAGCTGAAGTCGCTGTAGCGGTGATAGTTTCGACCACCGCACCACCGGGCTTCAAAAGCTGTACGTCTAAAGTCCCGTCGCCGGTCCCAACGTAAGTGGTGTCTACCGGGGTAGCCGCTAGCGCAGCATAGTGCTTAGGGTGTACGAGAAACGCTTTGGTGTCGCCACCGACTTTGGACGTAGGCTCGAACTCGATCTCGTTCGAATTGTCCACGTAGTAAGGCTTAAGTTCGATCAGATCGTAAACTTTGAACCCGCCGCCGGTGATCCCTTGAGCGTTGATCTTAGCAATACGTTCTTTGGTTTGAGCCCGGCCTAAGATCAAGTCGATCATCGTGACCAAGTTCGAACCCATGAAGTCATCGTCTCTTACTTCGTCGGAAGTCGCAAACGTAGCTGCGGCAGCGGCAGCGGTAACCCTAGCGGTGTACCAAGCTTCCGAAACTAAGATAGCTTCCACGTCACCGTTAGAGGTTCTACGAATAGACTGGCTTGGGATAGCAGCGCTAAGCTCCTTTATTCTTAGGGCCGCTCTACCTTTCAAGTAATCTTCATATACAAAAATACCATCGTCTTTGTTTATAGTGAGCGTAGCCAAAACTTTTTCCTCCGAAATGTGTGTTTTTTATAAGATAACTATGGTTCATCCGAATGTATTGCCCTCGTTTTGTTTGGTGTTGCCGCCCGGTGCCGGGGCTGGTTGGGTTGACGGTATCGGATCACACACCGACCTTCTCTGGATAGGTACGGTGATAGTCTTATACGGTATTTGACCACCGTTCGGTGTACCTTTGATTTTTATTTGGTCCCAAATATCCAACAAGGGTTGATTCGCTTGCAGACCAGCCAAGGCATTTGCCGATAGGGCTGGTGTAGTTTCATAAACAATAAAATCAGCACCCCACCCCGTTACTTGGTTGGGTTCTTGCGACGAATCTGTGAATGTGATTCCGTTAGAATCAAACATACCGATAAGAGTCAGTTTAGGAAACAAATTTGAGTTGTAATAGATTTTGACTAGATTCGGTACGGGCGGGTTATCCGAAGTTAGTTTAGGGCAATCTACTAGCTGCATAAAGTCGTAGAAGTTTTTGATACCGCCTGGGGGTATCCTTTCGTTTTGGTCGGTGGTAAGCGGTAGGATCGATCCCGATTGAAAATTCAGGTGTATTCTGAATTCATCGAAGAAGGTTCCCCGCTCCACGTCGGGCCAAACGTGCAAAACGGTCCCTCTTAAATTCTTGGTGTGCATAGACCGCTGTGGCATAGACCAAGTTACGTCGGAAGGGTTAGCTTCCCACACCATCCCACGGCCTGATTTAAGCCATTCTGTGGTGCTCATCACCCAAGCGTTTCTGCGTACCCCGTTGTTTCGAGACTTGGGTGTACCGCCGCCAGCGAGATTCCACATCCGATCATCGGCACCAGCATCTTTTTTCGTGCCACTGTTATTTTTGTTTAGATTTTCTTGATCTTTGCAAAGCCCCTTGAACGTTTCGTGTGCTTGTTCGTTTACTGCGTCTAACCAACCCATAAGCTTTCTCCTTTAGTAAGAAAGTAAGAGGTGGTTAATGAATAAGTTATTGTAGTATCAATAATCATGTAGTAGACCAATAAAACTGACTAAAAAGGTGGGTGGGATATATGCTAGTAAATAGAAGAAACGTTGATAGAGTTCTTAGAAAATACAAACAGGATATCGATTTTCAGCGATCCAAAAAGATGCGTAGGTACACCAGAGAGATCCAATTGGTGTTTGGTGAGCTTTACGACGAGGGTGCCGATCCTGCGTATCTATTGAGTCGCTTAGGTATTGTAGGGACAACCTTGGATAGGTGGCATCGAACTTATACGCATCATCAAAAAGATGCGATTCGTTTGGTGGACGAAGTATTACCTCTGAGGTTAGAAGACGAGCCGCACGACTTTGATCGCTGGGTTGATGAACCGCCGCAGCCGGTAGACGAAGATGAAGAAGAGGTCGAAGAGTTCAAGCAAAATATCTTAGAATGGATCAAAGACAAGACCGGCACCCCACCAATGCTGTGGGAAGCACCAGAGGGATACCGGCTTGTGAGTGTGTGCGAATCTCAGATGAAACGCTTGATGAAAGGTGTTGTACGTTCGCCTGTCGAGGACTTACTCGACTAGCTCGCCTAGCTCGCCTAGCTCTCTTCACCCTTCATCATGCGGTTGATCTCGTCGTTGATCTGAGATTCACCTTGAGTTGATTGGCTCGAATAAGCATTTTGTTTAGCCGCTGTGTCCGCAGCCAACTCCTCGGGTGACATCTTCCCATCATCGCTATCAAAGCTAAAGGACTCGGATTCCTTCTTCACCCGTGTCGTAGCCTTTTTCTTTATCTTTGCGGGCTTTTTTTTTCTAGCCGCTTTCACGGGCTTCGCTTCGTACTCTTCATCGTCGAAGTCATCATCATCATCATCATCTTCGATGGTAGCTTTTTTCAGAGCTTTCTTCGCCCACTTGGTAAGGGCCGGATCGGTAGAGTTCTCGATCACGTAAGAAAAGTCTACGGTCTTCAACGCTGACTGGTGCCGTCTTAATTGTGTAAGAGCTTCTTTGCTAGTCATGCTCTCAGAAACCATACTCTCGACGAGGCCTCTAACCTTATTAGAGATGGTGTCTACGGCTCCAACATCTTGGATTGGTCCGTGGGAGTCGTTTGTTTGGTGCGCTACTCGGGTGCGTCGGGAAACTTCTCTCTCGACATCGATGTTGTTGTACTGGGCGGAGTGCTCGGAAAGAACCAAAGATTCGTATTCGTCTTGAGCTTCTGGGGTGGACAGGTAGTCTTCGGCGGAAGCTGGGTCTACGAGCGTCAACATACCTTTCAAAAGGCATTGTTTGAAGTCTCGGGAGTCACGCAGCTTCGAAGATGGGATAGCGTCAGACACAGCCATCGGGATGAACGTCGGCGGCATCTTGAAAAATTCACGCCGGTTGCCGTCGAAGAAGTTGACTACGATCATCCCTTTGTCCCCGGTGGACAAAGCTGACGTGTTCAACACGTAGACGGGTTGGTTGGCGTTGATCAAACGATCTAGCTGAGACGGTGGTAATTTCTTTAAACGCATAGTAGTTCTCCTTAAAGGTGGTGTTATACCGAGATAAGTTTAGATTTAGGCTTAGCCATCGTTTGAGATCTTTTGGTGATCTCCCGCAAAAGAAAGCCTTGAAACTGATTGTTGTCCATCGACACCCCACCCACTGAAATCCTGAAGACCCCTTTGACGTGTTTCTTTGTAAGATACTCGTAGAGCGGTACAAATTGGGTGTGGTCGTTGGCTTGGAATTGAGCGTTATCGCCTATGAACTGGGCTTCGATCATCTCAAGAATAGAGCTATTGTAGTCTAAGAATACCGGGGAAGTATCGAACTCAATCTTGTACCCCCAAAGATGCGCCGAATAGCCAACGGTGTAAGTGATTTGCTTAGCTATATCATCCGATACACAAGACATATTAGACGGGAGAAAGTTAGAAGGGTTCGTGTCCACCGGCAAAAATACCAGCTTTCCAGCTTCCCCGGTAACCAAACACTTACCGAACTCGGACAACTGTTTCAAAACATTTTCGGGGCTAGGGGGCTTATCAACCGAGAAGAATTCCAACATAACAACATTCCTTTCAACTATTTCAACAAAAGGCTTTTCGCCTCGCACGAATTAGCTAAGAATGTTTTGCAAGTTGGTTTTTTGGGTGAGCGTTACAACGTTATATTCAAAGGTTCGGATTTCACGGAGCGTACCAACATCTAGGTTTGAAGCCTAGCTGTATTTCATCCATAGGGCTTTGTGGTAGATCGGTAGGGCGCACACAAGCTACCCGATCGGCTGCGGTCTTGGCTGCACCTCGGCTAACCCCTTTGCCCGGTACAACACTATCGTCCCATAAAATATCACACAGAGCCCCAGCCATCATCGTGTCTAGTCTACATTGAGCGGCTGGGTGGTTGTTGTTGGTTTGTCTTACGGTTCCTTGATCTTGGGTAGTGTAAAATACAACTTCATTATTTAACGCACCTATCAGATCCGAAGTAGATTTCCCAGCTAGGATTGATCTATTACATATATTTCGATCGTAGTCGGAAGTGTACTCGGCATCACACAAAGCTCTGGGAAGGCCCGGAACTTCGGCTACCCTATTGTCGGTGGCCGCAAAGATCTTTCGCAAACACACCTGGGTAGCGTAGTAGTCAGATTGGCCCTCGTTCGCTGCCCAAGAAGAGGTAAAAGGAAATCCGGCTAGGTGGTGGCCGATCTCATGGCAAAGAACCACTATAAAACCATCTACCGTTACCTCGGGGCGGCGGGCTAAGCCACCGTACATATTCACAAACCAATAACCATCTTGCTGGGAAGCCGAAGCGTTGACCGTCGGATCTTCCCACAAAGGATTCATAGTCAAGATCCCGCCCAAATTAGCAAAGATTGGCTCGTAAATTTCTTCAGCTAAATCTATTACACGGAAAAAATCCTCTTCCGTTACCAACGTTTGACCCTCAAAACCAGAAAGAAGCGTATTTTTCGGCATAAAAACAGCTTCTTCCTTTTTAATAAGAGGGCCGCAAGAACAAACCAAAAAAACTACTACAGTTGAAATTAGCTTAAACATCACTCGTTCCCTTACAAACAGGTTCTTGTTCAAAAGCTAACCCAGGTAAACAAGGTGTCGTGATGTTGCAAATCCGTTTATATTTAGGCAAATAAAACAACGAGTTATAATAAATAGCTAAAGTTTATTTGTTAGATGCCGTAAGTGTAGTACACCAGTCTTGTTGTAAGACTGTATTACACCCACCCAAGGAGAAAACTCATGGCAAAAAAGAGAGCAATAGCTAAGAGCAAAATGCCAAAAAGAAAAGCTGTGAAGAAAAAAGCTGCCAAAAAGAAGGCCAAGAAGAAGGCCAATAAGGCCACAAAGAAGAAAGCTACCAAAAAGGTAGTCAAGAAAAAGAAGGCCACAAAGAAGGTCGCCACAAAGAAAAAAGCTGTCAAAAAGAAAACCATCAAAAAGAAGGTCGTCAAAAAGATCGTCAAGAAGGTCACGAAGAAAAAGCCCGCTAAGAAATCTACTAAGAAGATCACGAAGACCAAAAAGGTCACGCCACGACACGCTCTCAACGCCTCGGTGCCTGTCAGCAAGTATTCGAAATACCATAAGGTTATCGAACAGGCTTCCAAAAGGATTTACGGTGTGAGCAACAAATCAAAATTTATAGTTGAGGCTATAGATGAAAAGCTCGCCAAGATGAACTTGTATGTTTAATTACAAAGGCCGGGTAACCCCCGGCCTTACCTACCCCTAGTTAACTTTAGGACAAGCTGAAGAAGAAGCGGATCGTAGGGGAATAGATTACGACGATGCGGCGGACGCTTTAGAAAAAGTCAAAGATGAAATCTCGACTGAAAAAGAAGAACAGATGGAAAAAGATCCGCTAGGCTATTTCGAAGAGATTTTCGGTGATGATATTTCCCAATACCCTAAAAACCTGCTACAGATCGATACCAAAGAAGCGGCTGAAGATGCGGTCAACACATTTGGGGTAGCTCATTTTCTTGATAACTACGACAATGAAGAAATTGATCTACCAAGCGGTGCGGTTGCTTTCGGTACTAACTAGGAGCTTTGTATGTCCCAGGTTATAAAAGCTCTATTCAAAATCATAGCTAATAAGGAAGTTCAAACTTCCGGTAACCTCGATAACCAATTCCGGGCTATGGCCCCGAAAATGGTTTTGGAGCTTTCCGACGGCCACGTTTCAAAGAACGGGGTTCATACTTGGGAAGCTTTCGAATTGGGTTTAGCTCTGGGTAGGGATGTAAGAGAAAAAACAGTCTATCGAGTGGACATAGAAAACGAGCATTATTTCTTCGTGGGCACCGAGGCCGACATCCTTCGTAAGATCGAAGAAGAAGGCGGTGGTGACGAAGACGGTTTGCCTGAAGAAACAATCGATATGCTGGAACAAGAGATCACAAAATAGTCAAAGCTTCATAGAATAATCTCCCTTAGCTTTTAATCTAATCGTGCTGCTAGTTCTGGATTGTTTATCAATTCTTGAAGTTTATCATTTACTTCTTGGTTGTTGGTGATTTTATCTTTGATCACCGGATCGCTAAGTATTTTCTTGCGGTGTTTTTCCCAACACCGTCGAAATTTACGGTCTTCGAGATGTTCGGGACAAACATACATTGAGCAACCTGGGCGGAATTCTGGCGGTATAACGCAAGCGCCGTCCTTGCCCAGGTAGGGTATGTCGTCGCTCACGGCTACGGGAGTATAGCCTAAAGCTTCGGCTTCAAGCTTAGCGATCCCGCAAAAGAAGTTGGAACAGCACCCAAAGCCGTCTTTCGCACAAGCGGCGGAGGTCATCTCTTTTATCTTACACAGATTATTAATTGTGGATTCTTTTAGCTTAGAAGGCAAAGCCCGCTCCCCCTAGATAAATTCCTTGGTACAAAAAGGTCACGGACAAGCTAAACGGGCCGTAAACATCTCTGACGTAACCCAAGCCGCCTACAGGCACGGTTCGTTGCAAGACTTGGATATCTCTACTACCATCGCCGTTTTGTGTTTCGGTGAGAGCTAAAGCTCCTTGGTTGAATCCGCCGTAAAGGTATAATCTACTATTTTTCTTGGTGGTTGGTTCTTTCGGTGGGGGGTAAGCGGGGCAAATTTTAGGTTCGGCGGCCCAGCTTGATTTTCTTTTGAGCCTACGGTACTCATCTAAAACCGATCGTTTGACGACAGCATAGTGTTTGCTGTCTAGTGTGGTGGTGACACCGTCTCGACTCACGGTAATCACGCTAGTGCCAGCGAAACACGCTGAAGCAAATAGGAACGACACTGCAAAAAACCTAAGCATAAATACCCTCATCCATGTTTGTACCCGACTAAGGTATCTAAAAAGGGCCTCGCTTACAATTTCAAGATGTCTTTTCCTTCGAGTAGACCAGCTTGAGGTGTCTTTTAGGTTGGGGCTTGTTTGCCATCATAGTAAGAATCGTCGCTAGCTCTTTGCGCCTAATCATAAGGACGGCCAACCTACCTGGCTTAACGTCTTCGGATAACTCCGCAATTTCATGGTTGATTGTTTCTTCTCGCTCTATCAGTCGTAATCTCAATTCGTTGAATTTCTTCATAAATACCTCCCATTCTCAGAAGGCTCATCGGACCTATAGGAGATAAACTTGAGTCCTTTTCGGTAAGAATTCGCAGCGCAGCTTTATTTCTATGGAAAACAATCAGGAGATTTCTATGGAAAACGATAAATTGGCTGCCTTCGTAGTACAGTTACAAGAGCTACGTGAAACGGTCGCCGGGCAAGAGATTGATGACAGCCGATTAAAAGAGGGTCGTTTAACCGAAGACTACGAAAAAGCCAGCCTTATCATAGATCAATTGATCGTAACAAATCTACTAAGACGCAAGGCGTTATATTTGAATCAGATAGATTCAGCTTTGAAAAAGATTAAAAGCGGTGACTACGGGTATTGTCTTGAGTGCGGTGACGATATCAATCTGAAAAGACTAGAAGCAAGACCCACCGCTACTCTTTGTATAGTGTGCAAGGAAGCAAAAGAGAGAAAAGCCAAAGAAGTTAATGGCCGAGGTACTGGGATTAACGACTGGGAAAAATCCACCACGGATGAATGATGAAACTTATTTTAGCTGTAGATTTCGACGATACCATAGCCGCTAACGATCGCTGGCCGGACATAGGCGCACCCAAGGAAGGTGTCAGAGAAGCACTTATTCGATTGAGCGAAAAATACGAGATCATCATTTATACTTGCCGAACGAATCTGTCCTCCCATCACCGGGAGTACAGTATAAAAAGTATCAAAGAATATATGGAGGTTCACCAGATACCTTATGATAGGTTGGACCTAGGCCTAGAAGGTAAGGTCTATGCTGATTTCTATATAGACGATAAAGCTGTAGCCTTCGAAGATAATTGGTCTGAGTTAGCCGAAGCTCTTACCGAGGGCTTATCTTAATAGGACACGAAACTGAAAAATGAGGTCGTGACGAATGAGTCAACTACGAGCACACAGGTTATTGTCTATTGCTATGCGACGGTTGGAACGAGGCGAAGGTAGTAAAAGTATCTTACACGCTATCAAAGGGACTGTCGAAGAACTCAAAGATCCGTTCGCCGGGGAGATCGACGACTTTCTAGCTGACAAAGCGAGTAAAAGCGGCGGGGAAGAAACCGACGAAGCGGAAGAAACCGGTGAAGACGCCGAAGAAGATCCGGTAGAAACGATCGAAGAAGCTAAAGAACCGGAAACCGGCAATCCAAACGAAGACCTCCGCAACGACAGCGGTGAAGAAGATCACCCGCAAGAAGCGGCGGAAGATGAGTTAGAGGAAGAAACCCCGGCGGGGGATGATATGCCGGGTGACACCCCGCAAGACGCCCCGCAAGAAGAGCTAGAAGATAAAGCCGAAGACGAGGCCGAAGATACTAGCGAGGAGAAGGTAGACGAATTGGAAAAGAGAAAGCAAGATCTCAACAAAGAGATCGACAAGGTCCAACAAACGGACGACCAAATCGAATCCGCTTTGAGAAGCATAGCAGCCCTAGCTAAAAAGCGAGGCTACCCCGCCTTAGCTAATAAATTTATAAAAGCTTCAAGAGGCGGTGTAGTAGAGATACTGAATAATCTCTTGATGAAAGAATACCAGCAACGTGACATAGCCATCAATTACTACTACCTATTCGACGATTCTCAAAAAAGTTATTTGATAGAGCACTTCGAAGCGGAAAAAGGTAGAATTGTTTATCTGCAAAACGCTATCGTCGGGTTAGGCGGCACACCAAGCATACAGCGTTTGGTCATACCGCCTGTGAATCCGCTAGCGGCTGAAGGTGTGATGGCTTTGAACGTGGAGCTAGAAAAGCAAGCGGTCGTGGAATACCTAGCCGCCGCCGATTCTTTAGAAGGTTTGGCCGAGTTCGCTTCTTTGAAGATTTGGTTGCAGTCGGTAGCTATAGATGAGCAAGAAGGTGTAGTCGAGTTTCAACAAGAAGCGGAAGAATAAAGGACGTTTGTTTTGGCTTTGCTTTTAAAATTGAATGATCTAAGGCCCCAGATCACGGATATCCGCAACGAAGCCGAGGAATCTTTCCAAGGCCAAGAAGAAGATATCGCTACGATCCACACGAGCCTATCCGAAATCTCCGCAGCGTTGGATCGATCAATTTCTCTTATCGAGAAGCACTATTCCGACGAGCGGACGATAGATATCATAGAAAAAGATCTTCGGCGTAGGATGGCCGAAGAGCCTATTTTTGAAGGGATATCTGAAGAAGACAAGGCTACCATTTTAGAGAAGGTGATAGCCGACCCGGACACAGAGCTTATCGACGAAGAAGAATTAAAAGAATTCGTCACGGACGAGCTTAAGAACGCTAGTACCACAGAATTAATCACCAAAGCTTATTCTAAACAAGACATCGTCAACTTAGGTGATGCGGTGGTAAAGCCGGGGTCTTCGGAAACGAAGAAGTACGACCACGGCTTAGAAATTCTTAGGAATATGGTAGAGACCCCCACAGGCAGAGAAGATGCTTTGACCTACGGTTTAAAGCGGTTGATGGAAGATTCTCAAACTAGGCTACATCATATTTTTCAATACTACAGCCTAATCGGGGAGCCTGGGGAAGAAGCTGGGGAAGCTGAGCCTGCCGGTGAAGCTGAGCCTGAAGCCCCTGAAGGAGAATCTACGGATGACAATACCTGACGATAATGTCACAGCACCAAAAATAAGAACCCAAGCCCAAGCCATCCGACGCTTCAGCAACGATAAAATAAAAACACTTACAAAGCTGAAGGTGCAAGAGTACATCGAAAGCTTCTTCACTGAAACGGGCGTCAACCACGATCTTTTGTCAGCGGTGAGCCCTAGGTTTTTGCACTACAACACGGATAAGTCTTTCGATCCGCAAACCGACCCGACAGAGCGGCGGTTGCAGATCGCTAGGTACTTCGCTGAGCTTAAGAACGTTTTGCCTTGCATCCTTATCGTAGACGGTGGGATCAACGTCGTACCGGGCAACCTAGGATTATTAGGCTCGGCTACTATCTCTGAAGGGGTTTGGCGGGGTGATTACCCTATATTCCGTCGTATTCCTATGGCTATTGTCGCCGCTGCTAGGGATGTCGAAGAGGCCGACGAGATGGCAGGGCTTATCTCCTTGATGTTCAACGAGCTTCGCAACCTAGCTTGTGGCAACCATATTCGAGGGAAGCAAGACGAGCTAGAGCGTTGGGTGATAACTTTACCGAACGGCCCGGTGGATGTAGGCGCTTTATCCGAAACCGAAGTCCCCGGCGACCCTATCGAAAAGATCTGGTTCACTGAGACTATTATAGATGTCTTTTACGAAGATATCCTTTCTATCAAGTCTGAGATAGGGGTTACCGTAGACGAAGGTAGCTCGGTAGCTGGGGGTCATGCCACCACAGGCGGGTCGCTAGTCAACGAATCTAACTCCCAAACAGGACCGGCTACGATCCCGTGTATTGTTTCTAGCGACACCGTATCGATCAACAGCCAAGAGCAAATTGTCGTACAAAACTTCCAAGACCGCTACAAAGTGATCCTGTCCGATTCTACGGTAGCTACGATCTCTGCCGACTTGATGTTATCCCCTAGGGCCTTCGGCAAAGTCACTATAAAGATCATAGACCCTAACATACACATCCCGAATTGCCCTAAAGAGGGCGATACAAATATCATCGTAGAAAAAACTATCGAGATTGTTTAGAAGTTACCCCTTATGTGCTTCCACAAACATAGACGGTGTAGACCACCCATCATAATTATAAATCTCGTCTACTACAAACCCTGAATCCACTAGAAATAGCTTGATGGTTTCTTTGGTGAAGCCGCAGGTATGGTATTGGCCGGGATCATTCGGCAAATCCAAAGAAGGATCATTAGCGTATTGGTCGGGGTCTACTTGGTAACCGAATAGAGTATAGACGTACCAATTCCATTTTTGGTGCAACGTCACCGCAGGGTCTAACATCACCCGCATAATTTCTTCTAAGTCTGGGATCGCTAAATATAACCTGCCACCTTCCTTAAGAACCTTAGCCCAATTTTTCAAAGCCAATCGAGCCGATCTAAAAGATAGGTGTTCTAAAGCGTGGGAAGAATAAATAGCCGTCGCTACGTTGCTAGTAAACGGTGGGTGAGCCATATCAGCTTGTAAGATACCCTCACCCTCTTGATATTTATCTATATTGATGAAGCCTTCCAAGATTTGCGGCCCGCATCCGAGATGAAGATACACCCCAGGCTCTACTACAGGTAATTGTTTAATCGTTTCAAGAGTTTTCAACATTCTTTGGGTGTTAGCCTTCCATTCGGCTGACGTTGATAGCATTACGAATACCCCTAGCAGGTTACTTTGATTAATAGAGATGATTTGAAAAGAGCTTAACAGAACTGGAACTAAGCAGAAGCATTTTTCAACCCACCTAAAGGAGAAGCGCTTTGTTTCACAATAGCACAAAAATCCGAAGAATCGATTCTCGGGAGGATCTCGACCCTGACTTTGGTTGTACCTCACCCGAGTACGCCGATGCGTATGTCGTGTCGGTCGTGCCTAAGCCTGACTCGTTGATAACTAAACGATACAAATTCATAGCGTTGTTACCGGAACTAGAGACCGAGGAAGACGTGTATGCGCTCTTGTCGGACGTTATGGACGAGTTTCTTGGTAAGGGTGACAAGTACACCGTTAGGGAATTTACGGATGAGAGAGCCGAAGAATACATCGCTGACGGCTCCTACGGGCCTATCATAAGTTTCGACCCTGAATCTATAGAAGCTGAGAAGATTTCGTTCTTATGGTTGGTACCACCAAAACATCTGATGCAATGATTACTAACTTCAACCCCGCACTCTTATTTTGAGAACAATGAAATGGAACTAGAGCGAATTGCTTGGCTAATTGTTGTGCAGATATGAACATAAAGCTCTTCTGTGTTTTCAAATAAGGTATAAAAAGGAGTTATCTCAATGGGAGCCCGTCTCACAACAAGTCGATACACCGCCCCTGGTGTCTACATCGGTCAACTGATTGCTCCGGGGCCGGGTAGTTTGAGCGCTGACGCCAGGGTTTGTAACTACATCGGAAAAGGTTCACGGTTAGCTCAAGTACAAAACCAAGGTGTAAGACGTTCTTTCGTTTTCGCCGAAGACTTGGTCTTTCCTTCTTCAGCCCCTTTCCAAGCCTCTACAGCTTTCTCTGCCAACGGTGTCAAGTCGCTTCCCGTTAGGGTCTTCGACTCTATCACCGGAGTGGAGCTTCGAGAAGACCAGTGGTCTTTCACGAAGACCGGGAGCATCTTCAACAAAGTCTTAATACAAGCGTCGTCTTTCGATCCGCTAGCAGCGTACCGAATCGACTACCAAAGTACCTCACGGAACGTACTCGATCCGGTGCCGATCGACGATATTCGTTTGATCAAAGCCGTAGGTACGACTTTGGATCGGCCTGAATTTGAAGACTTCGAAGATTTCTTCATCCCCTACAGCTTTACAGGTCCGACAGCCGATACCACGAACGCTATTACTTCGTCGTTCTTAACTTCCATTTTCCCTGACGCAGGGAATACCGGAGGTAGCACAGCGGCTATCGATCCTTCGGCCTCTTACAACCACGACTACAACCGATTCTACCAGCTAACGGTTACGGGCATCGCTGGTGCTTCCGGTACGTTTACCGCTGATTTTGAGTGGTCGGCTGTAAGATACTCAGGTGGTGTGGGCGCTGAGCCGCCAACTCCACTACATACTTCCGCCGCTAAACCAGTGTTCACAGCGGACGAGACTGTACCAGCTTCGCAGATCCAAGAGCTAGAGCTTGGAGTCAAGGTAGCTCTTACATTCGCTGGAACTAACTTCGCTATCGGTGACAAGTTCTTCTTCAACGGCGTAGGCCCAGGTCTGATCGAGTATGACGGTAGACTATCCAACACAAACCAATTTACCGAATTCGGAACTATCGGAGCTTTTGGTACTATCTTAGGAACAGGTTCTTTGACCTATTCCGCAGACAACACTTACAATGGAACCTACAACACCAACTTCCGCATGGAGGTAACAGCTTCGGCAGGTGCTATCGGTTCTAGGACAGTGACATTTGTTTGGGCTCAATACGGCGAAGAGATCGGAGCGACTTCGGTCGTGACAGTCGATGAAACCGTCTCCAACGATTTCACCCTTACCGACGGCATCGAGCTAACGGTTGATTTCGGCGGAGCCAACTACACAGTAGGCGATTCATTTGACTTCGAAGTCAAAGCAGCCCTGGATTTTTACCAAGCCAAGGATGACAGAGCCTACTCTATTACAATCGGAGCGGCTACTAACCCAGGAGCCGACACCGGATTCGTTTCCGGTTCTTTCTCTACGGGCACCCCCGAAGGTGGTTTCGGTACTTGGGAAGCAAACACAAACTTGCTTTCAGGCGCTTCACAAGAAACCGGCTACTTCAACCTACCCGACGGCGTTACTATGGCCGTTAGGAACGCTATGCGAGGTAACGTCAACGGAACTAGCTTCGTAATCGGTGACGCTTTCACCGCTGCGGTTACTTCAGAAGATGTCTTCGATTGGTCCTTAACCGCTCAAGTCGAAGAGACCCGAGAGACTTCAGCCTTCGCCGTAGATGTAACAGGAGCCGTAACCGGTACCCCAGGTACTACTTATGTAATCCTTAGCAACGTTTACGAGACCGGCTCTGTAGCCGTAGAAGATGAAGATTCCAGCTCACCAATCAGCTTTATCGAAATCCCTGGAACTAGATTCCTTGCTTTCGTTACAGCCCCGACGGCTTCCGTTATTATCGGCTACGAGTACCGTGGTGACGAGCCTGAGCCTGGACAGCTTTACTATCTCACAGCTAACTACTTACGACCTCCCGAGTTATTCAACGTGCCGACGTTGGTTCTCGATATCGATGATGGTAGATTGTTCCTCGGACCTTCTGAAGTCGATAACCACTTGTACATCATGAACGAGTTGGTTTTCACTAACGGTGCCCCCGGAGCTTATTACACCCAACCTTTCGATGCTGACGGTGACGGCGTATTAGCTACTACAGATATCGATGCAGCTATCGAGGCCCACGAAAAAGTGTCTCGACCTTCCGACCTTTGCTTGCTTTCACAATTCGGATCACTCGGACCTGCTATGGCAGCAAACCTGAGAGCTAACGACCCGTTCGAAAGACGAGAGCAAATGTTGTGGGTTGGCGCTCCGATAGGTACACCTATCGGCGACGTAGACACCATCGATTCTTTGGTCTTCATAGCCCGGAACACACTACAGGTACCCCCACAAAACCCAGCTTTGGGAACTAGAGTTTTAGTCGCTCCTACAGAGTGTACCTTGTCGATCGTGTTAGATTCTGGCTTGACCCAAACAGTCACACTCGACGGCTCTTTCGTCGCAGGTGCTACTTCGGCCCTAGTGAATTCCTTCGCTGATCCGTCCGTAACTATCCTACGACAAAACGTCACAGGATTCGACACACTACAAACCTACACCGACCCGGAGAACTTGATCTTAGGTGGCGCTTCCATTACCTGGATGACCGACCAAGGATCGTCAGTCTTCCGGTACGAAGAAGACATCACCGTCCACGACACGTCCGAAGAGTTCCAACTGATCTCGGCTACCGTCCAAAAACAATTCGTTGTTAAGGTCGTTAGACGAAACATGAACGACTCGTTGATCGCCGCCGTCGTACCGTCCGCTGAAGCCGGTATCGCTTTAGTAAGGTCCACTTTGGGTGAGATTCTAATCGGACTATTAGGACAAGGCAAGATCGCTGACTACCAAGACGCCGCCGGTAACGCCAGAGAGTTCGATATCGACTCCGATATCGTGGTCTTAAGGGATTCATCGAGCTTAACCAAGTACGATTTTTTCTTCGCCTTCTTTATCTTTGCGCCGATAAAACGGCTCTTCGGTTTGTTCGCCGTTAATACAAATGACTTCGGAGCCTAACTTTACCACGCAGCTTAGCATCAAAAACCCCTTAAAACAAAGCGTTTTAAGGGGTTTTGCTTTTCTAGCCTAACTAATTCTTTCCTTGACACGCTCTTGCCGCTCTGCCATATTAACCACTAATATTTAGTTCGTATTATTCGTTATTGATTTTAAAGAGGCTTGTGATGTTGAATCGTGAACAGTTGGAATCGTTTCTACCTGAAGGTTATGTGTTGGTTTCTCCCGAGGTTCTATAGTGATCGTCGCTATAATTGGGGTGAACACTATGCTGAGCTTGGGATGGTTAAGCTGAAAGAGGAAGCCATACCGTTAGAAGCCGATTTTCATTGGGTCAAATCTATGCGGCGTGAATCCCGCCACGATGCTGATGAAAAATTGGCTCTCGAATATGGCTGGGATCGGATCTACGGCGCTGGGGTTGATACCTGGGTATGGCCGCAAACCCGAAAGCGTTAGAGCTTATCTAATTTATTCATAACATCGCTTTTCCGAAAGCGGGGATTTTTGCCCTTAAAGGCGGCTTTGATCTCCGCTACGATAGGATTTTCCAAAACCATTTCTTTTTCTTTTACACCTAATTTTTTAACCATCCTAGTTTTGAACTCGTCTTCGTCCACGCAAGATTCCCAGGTATCGAAGTTGGCTTCTAGGTACATTTTGCCATCGTCTTCGGCGTAGGATTTATCTAAGACATCTTTTATTTGTTCAGCGGACAGCATTTTGGTGAAGCCTTTGAAGAGGCTCTTATGCTTCTTGGTATTTATTTTCCCTGAGATCTCGTGAAGGTCTACTACATAACCTTTCACAGGCACTACGATTAAAGAATTATGTGATATCCCGCCGCCCGTAGCTTCGGCTTCTGACCGGCAAGACACGGCTAATTTCAGGATATCTTCTTCGGTCATCCCTTCGTCAGCGGCTATTTCCAGCAACGCTTGCATCTTATCGGTGGCAAATTCTTTTAGGTGTTCGAGATTAGCTTCTACTAGGTTGTCTTTGATGTAGACTTCCCCGACTTTGGGGTCTTCGGTTTCCCTCAAATACATTTGTTTTTCGGCTTGTTTTAAAAATCGACCGAAGATAACCGGTACATCTAACTCGGTTTGGGTGAAGAAACTAGGGGAATATTTCTGGCCTCGATTATCTGTAAACTGGATCATATCAAGCGAGCCTCTATAGTAGATCTGACGAACTCTTTCAAAATAACATCGGCGGCTGTGGTCCTTGCTTATTTTGAGAGTGAATACTTTCATCCGAAAGCTCGTAGATAGGGGAAAACTGAAGTGTCCAACCAAGTAAAAAAAGCTCTGTCGTTGATGGGACTACGAGTCAAGGGAGATAAGGTATCGATAGGAAGTATGCGTGAGGCGTTCGGTGGTACGTTCGTAGAGCCTGAATGGGTATCGATGAATGACTACAAAGTAAAAATGCCATTCGAGTACACAAAGATGATTCAAATCGAGGATTTTAAGATCGGCAGGGTAACATCTGACGCCTCATTTTGTATTACACGGTACGGTATATTCTTGGATGAGTACGGGAATGAGGTTGTCCTAGACGGCTTGGTTTACCAATATTCGATGGCTAAGAACCCTCGGAACGTTCACTACGCTTATCGGTTGTTTTTGGACGGCAACACGATGCACAAAAATTCTGATCTGCCCAGCGTCCAAGCTGCGAAACAAGAATGCACCAACCAAGCCGAAGATCTTATAAAAACAGAACTTTACGATATCTCATAAAAAGAGGGTACTATGCCCGTACAAATTATTCCCGAATTAAGTTTTAGTATTCCGGTTCAAAACTTGACGGGAAGTCCGTTACATATTTCTGTTCGCATGATCGGGGGGATTCAGCGTAATTTCGATATCGCTCCTTACGGTGTTCGTGATGTTGACCGTGATCTATTTATCATGGGGCGTCAATATTTCCAAGAGTACCGTAAGCGTGGTCTAATACATTACGAAGATCACGTCCAGCTTCCTTGTGACGAGCAAGAACTTCTTTGTGACGGTGGTGGGGTAGCGACGGGTGTCCCAGGTTCTACGGGTGTCCCAGGTTCTACAGGGCTAACTGGATCGACGGGTGTTCCAGGTTCTACGGGCATCGGTGGGGTTGAAGGTCCGGTTGGTCAAACGGGTTTACAAGGCGTACAAGGAATTCAAGGACCGCAAGGCCTAGTCGGTGAAACCGGAATAACCGGAAATACTGGAGCCGCTGGGAGCCAAGGAAATACCGGAGCCGCTGGAATCCAAGGTGTGACGGGGTTAGTAGGTAGCAGTGGTATACAAGGCGTTCAAGGACTACAAGGTGAAACTGGCCTGCAAGGACTCCAGGGCCAAACTGGCTTAACCGGAGAAACGGGCGAGCAAGGCGATATCGGTGACACTGGTGTCTTAGGAAACACCGGAGCATTGGGAAACACTGGTGTTCAAGGAATCGTTGGAGCTACGGGCGTAGCGGGTGAAACGGGTGTTCGTGGTGCTTCAGGTATACAAGGATCACAAGGCGAAACTGGGTTTGGTGTAACAGGTCCGATAGGTCCGAACGGTCCCGGTGGTGAAACTGGCCCGCAAGGTGAAACAGGTGCGGGTGGGCTCCAGGGGGACACAGGTTTAATCGGATCGACAGGTTTGATTGGCGGCACTGGAACCCAGGGTGAAACTGGCGTGACCGGTGACACAGGCCTTATTTTGCAGGGTGAAACGGGTGTCTCTGGCGAGACTGGTTTAATCGGGGGTACAGGTGTAGTAGGCCCTCAAGGTGAAACTGGAACCCAAGGCTTAGTCGGGCAAACCGGGGTCGTAGGCCCTCAAGGAGCTTCAGGCCTACAAGGCGTCCAAGGAATTCAAGGACCGCAAGGAACGCAAGGTGAGACGGGTTTAACTGGAACTACAGGTGTTCAAGGCTTCGCTGGTGTAACAGGTCTCATAGGGCCTACCGGGGCAAATGGAATTCAGGGCGTGACCGGTGTTCAAGGTGTTCAAGGTATTCAAGGGCTCCAAGGAGATCAAGGGGACACTGGCCTACAAGGCGCTCAAGGTATAACAGGTCTTCGTGGGTTCACTGGATTAATTGGTAATACAGGCTTGATTGGCGGTACAGGTCTAGTCGGTGAGACCGGAAGCCAGGGTGACACCGGCGTAGCGGGACAAACCGGAATAATCGGACCCCAAGGTGAAACAGGTCTTCAAGGTGTTCAAGGAATCCAAGGCCCGCAAGGCTTAGTCGGGGAAACCGGAGTCGGTGGGCAAACCGGAGCTACCGGGCTCGATGGGCCGGAGGGAACCACCGGCTTAATCGGATCGACCGGATTAGTCGGGCCGCAAGGAGATGTCGGAGAAACAGGCGTGGCGGGGGCGACTGGACTGACTGGCGTCACTGGATTGGTCGGCCCGCAAGGTGAGCAAGGTGTAACAGGTCTCACCGGCAGCACTGGGACCCAGGGCATCGCTGGGGCTACTGGCGTCCAGGGCGTGGAAGGCCAAACTGGAGTAATAGGTCCGTTAGGTAATCAAGGTGAGACGGGTTTAACTGGAACGACGGGCCTTGTAGGAAACACTGGTATTATAGGCCCGCAAGGTGATCTTGGTGAAACCGGATTAACGGGAACAACTGGTGTTCAAGGCGTCCAAGGCATACAAGGAATCCAAGGTTTAACAGGTCTCGTTGGTCAAACCGGTGCGGGTGGTTTGCAAGGAACCACGGGAGTCGCTGGGCAAACTGGAACCCAAGGGGACACAGGCCTACTAGGGATTCAAGGCTCTCAGGGGGTCACCGGCTTAATCGGATCGACCGGATTAATTGGTCCGCAAGGCGCTCTCGGTGAGACCGGATTAACTGGAACAACTGGTGTTCAAGGCGTCCAAGGAATTCAAGGTGACCAAGGTGTAACAGGCCTGCAAGGTATTCAAGGGATTCAAGGCCCGCAAGGCGACCAAGGAATAACAGGATTGCTCGGGGTAACCGGGTTGACCGGAAGCCAGGGTGAAACTGGAACCCAGGGCGTACAAGGCATACAAGGAACTCAAGGTGACACGGGCCTCACCGGAGTCACTGGAGTACAAGGAATTCAAGGCGACCAAGGCGATTTAGGAAATACTGGCCTCACAGGTGTAACAGGTCTAATCGGTTCTACAGGTGCGTTGGGAAATACAGGTGCGAATGGAGTTCAAGGTCTGACAGGCCTGCAAGGAATTCAAGGAATCCAAGGCCCACAAGGCGACCAAGGTGAAACAGGACTTCAGGGCGCTCAAGGCGACCAAGGAGAAACCGGAGTAGCTGGTGAGACTGGATTACAAGGCCCGCAAGGCGACCTTGGCGTCACAGGCGCTAATGGCCTTCAAGGAAATACAGGTCTGATCGGCTCGACCGGATTAGCAGGTCAACAAGGTA
>Ga0307380_10001145_pt1 | contig 39737 bp, 27 predicted proteins | sample UN3MG_FD_202239 | JGI IMG/M metagenome (GOLD analysis project Ga0307380, IMG submission 202239) | Soil microbial communities from Risofladan, Vaasa, Finland - UN-3 | ecosystem: Environmental > Terrestrial > Soil > Coastal area > Acid sulfate soil | place: Finland: Risofladan, Vaasa | collected...
GCGCGATGTCAATCGCGCGAAACCGCCCGTAGGGGCAAGGCATGCCTTGCCCTCTACCTGTGTCGCGCCCGGTGCGACCCCGAAGAACACCCATCAATTCATCGTTGACGCAACCCTATTCTGCACGCCTATGTCGAGCAGGACCGGGGATTCGATGAGATCGTGGGCACGGGTTTCGACGCGGAGGTCGTGCGCCGGGTGATCCGGCTGGTGGATCGCAATGAGTACAAGCGCCGTCAGGCCCCGCCCGGGGTCAAGATCACCCCCAAGGCTTTCGGCAAGGATCGGCGGTTGCCGATGACGAATAGCTATACCCATTCGGGATGAAGGGCCGGGAATGGGGGCCGGGCGTCTTCACCCCTAGGCGCGGTCGCGCCCGCTCCTCTCAACCGAGCTGGACTGCGCGCCGCGCGCCGGTCCGGAGGCGAGCCACATGACCGTAATCGGGGTCTTTGCATGACCGGCGGGCCAACCCCGCCGCGCGCCAGGGCCGGGCTCAGCCGCAATGTCGTCGTCCTCGGCCTCGTCAGCCTGCTGACCGACATCAGCAGCGAGATGACGATCACCCTGCTCCCGCTGTTCCTCTTCAACGACCTGGGGGTGCGCACCACCGTCATCGGCCTCATCGAGGGGGTGGCCGAGACCACGGCCGGCGTCACCCGCATCTTTTCGGGGTGGCTCAGCGATGTGTGGGGCAAGCGCAAGGGGCTGGCCGTCATCGGCTACAGCCTATCCGCCCTGAGCAAGCCCTTCCTCTATGTCGCGAATGCGTGGCCGACGGCGCTGGGGGTGCGCTTCGCCGATCGCCTGGGCAAGGGCATCCGCACCTCGCCCCGCGACGCGCTCATCGCCGACTCCAGCGCCGAGGGGCGCCGCGGCCTGAGCTTCGGTTTCCACCGCGCCGCCGACAGCGCGGGGGCCTTCATCGGCCTGGGGGCGGCGGCCGTCATCGTCTATGCCGCGCAGCGCCACGCGCATCTGCTGCAGGCGGGGGTCTATCGTCACCTGGTGCTCTACGCGATGATTCCCGGCTTCCTGGCGGTGGCGGTGCTGGCGCTGTTCGTGCGCGAGACGGGCAGCGGGCGCCGGCCCGGCGCGGCGCCGCGTCTCTCCCTGCGCGGCTTCGACCGGCGCTTCCGGTTCTTCGTCGTCATCATGATCATCTTCACCCTCGGCAACTCCAGCGACGCCTTCCTGGTGCTGCGGGCGCAGAACGTGGGGCTATCCGTGTTCGGCATCTCGCTGCTGCTGGTGGCGTTCAACGCGGTGTACGCGGTAGTGGCGACACCGGCGGGGGCGCTGTCGGACCGGTGGGGGCGCACCCGCATCATCGCCGTCGCCTGGGGGCTCTACGCGGCGGTCTATCTGGGCTTCGCGTTGGCCCATGCCGCCTGGCACATCTGGGCGCTGTTCGCGCTCTACGGGGCGTACTACGGCATGGCCGAGGGGACGGCGCGCGCGCTGGTGGGGGACGTGGTGCGCCCCGACCAGCGCGGCACCGCCTACGGCGTCTTCAACGCGGCGACCGCGATCACCGCGCTGCCGGCGAGCCTGATCGCGGGGGCGCTGTGGGAGGGCGTGGGCGGCTGGCCGGGGCTGGGGCCGGCGGCGCCGTTCTACTTCGGGGCCGGGATGTCGCTGCTGGCGCTGGTGCTGCTGGCAGCGTGGCTGCCGCGGGCGCAGGTCGCACCGCCGCGCGCGCAGAACTCATAGCAGCATGAGTGCCCCGCGCCAGGAGCCCGCGAAAGAGCCCCTTCCCTTCGACGCGCAGGCGATGCTGGGGCCTGACGGCCCGCTGGCGCGCGGCCTGGCGGGGTATGAGTTTCGCCAACCGCAGGTGGACATGGCGTCGCTGGTGTGGGAGGTCATCAACGCCGGCGGGCACGCCGTGGTCGAGGCCGGCACCGGCACCGGCAAGTCGCTCGCGTACCTGCTGCCGGCGCTGCACGCGCGGCGCGCGGTGCTGGTCAGCACCTACACCATCAACCTCCAGGAGCAGCTCCTGCGCCACGACCTGCCGCGGCTGCGCGAGTGGCTGGGGCTCGACTTCCGCGCGGCGCTGATGAAGGGGCGCGGCAATTTCATCTGCCGGCGCAAGGTGGCGCAGCTATCGAGCGCGGGCGAGCAGCGCGGGCTGTTCGAGAGCGCGGACGAAGTGCGCCGCTTTCGCGACCTGGCGGCGTGGTGCGCGGTGACCGAGACCGGCGACCGCGCCGAGTTGGAGTTCGAGCCGCGCGCCGGGTTGTGGGCGGAGGTGGCGTGCGCCGCTGACGACTGCCACCGCTGGAAGTGCAAGTTCCGCGCCGCATGTTACTACTACCGCGCGCGGGCGCAGATGGAGGAAGCGGACCTGGTCGTCTGCAACCACGCGCTGTTCATGGCCAACTTCCGCCTGGCCGCGATTGATCCCGAGCTGGCGCCGCTGGGCCCGCGCGAGGTGCTGGTGTTCGACGAGGCGCACCACCTCGCCGACGTCGCCGCCAACGCCCTGGGCTTGACCTTCACCAACTATCGCATCCCCGATTTCGCGCGCCGCGCGCGCCATCTGCTGGGGCGCGCGGAGGGAGCAGTCGAGGCCGCGGTCGAGTTCGACCACGCCGCCGACCGCGTGGAGCAGACCAACCGCGAGCTGTTCGAGCGCTTCCCGCTGCTGACCCGCGATCGCGTGCGCCTGAACGCGCTGCCGTCGGGCGAAATCGAGGGCGCGCGCGCCGCCGCCGCCGAAACCGCCGATCGCCTGACCACGGCCGCCGTTAGCTTGCGCCAGTCGGGGCTGGACGGCGAGGACCGCGAGAGCGCGCTAAACCTGGCGCAGCGCGCGGAAACCATGGCGGAGGAGCTGCCTCTGCTGTTCGACCTCAGCCCGGAGTGGGCGAGCTGGGTCGAGGTCGCGGTGGGGAGGCGCCAGGTGCGCTCTACCTTGCACCGCCACCCGGTGGAGGTGGCGGCGGAGCTGGCGGAGGGGCTGTTCGAGAACCCCGCGCTGCGCAGTGTCATCCTCACCTCCGCCACCCTGGCGGTGGGCAAGAGCTTCGCCTTCATGCGCCGCCGGCTTGGCATCGCCCAGGCGGCGGAACTGCTCGCGCCCTCGCCCTTCGATTACGCCGCCCAGTGCCTGGCCTACGCCCCATCGGACCTGCCCCCGCCCGACGATCCGGGCTTCCCCGAGGAGCTGGCGGCGCGCATCGAGCGCATCCTGCGGGCGACCCAGGGGCGCGCGTTCGTGCTCTTCACCTCCTATCGCCTGCTGGACGAGCTGGGGGCGCGGCTCACTGAGAGCCTCCCCTACCCGGTGCTGCGGCAGGGCGAGATGCCGAAATGGCGGCTGCTGGAGCAGTTCAAGCGCACGCCGTCGGCGGTGCTGCTCGGCACCGATTCATTCTGGGAGGGGGTGGACGTGCAGGGGGAGCAGTTGAGCTGCATCATCATTACCCGCCTGCCGTTCACCGTGCCCGACGAGCCGTTGGAGCAGGCGCGGGTGGAGCGCATCGAGGCGCAGGGGGGGAACGCGTTTCGCGAGTATTCCCTGCCGCGGGCGGTGCTCAAGCTCAAGCAGGGGTTCGGGCGGCTCATCCGCACCCGCAGCGACCGCGGGCTGTTCTGCGTGCTCGATTCGCGCCTGCACTCGCGCAGCTACGGGCGCTGGTTCGCCGCCAGCCTGCCGCCCATGCGCGAGATCGCCGAGCCGGAGGAGGCCGGCGATTTCCTCGCTCCCGGCGCCGGCCGGGCGGCGCGCGATCCGAGCCGTCAGGCGGAAACCCCCGCGCGCACCACGCGTACCGCGCGCCGCCGCAGGTAATTGACCCGCAGCTGGGGAACTACCGTGCGCAAGACACGCGCGCCGCCCGCCGTCTGCCTCGCAGCGGTCGCAGCCGACTGAGCACTGCCGTCCGGATGGCGCGGGCCCACTCCGCTTATCACACTGAAACGACATGCATCGCAGCGCACCGAGGGTAGCGAAGAACACCCTGGCCCAGCTGGTCGCGCGTGGGCTGGAGGGGGCGACCAACTTCACCGTCACCGTCCTGCTGGCGCGCGTGCTGGGGGCGAGCTCGCTCGGCGCCTTCGCCCTCCTCACCACCTACGCCGGGCTCTTCGTTTTCCTCGGCACCTTCGGCCTCAACCTGCTGATGGCGCGCGAGGTGGCGCGCCACCGCGAGCAGGCCCGCCGCTACCTGGCCAACGCGCTGGGCATGGGGCTCGTCCTCGCCGCGATCACCGTCGCCCTCCAGATCGGCATCATCCGCCTGGTCAGCGACGACCCCCTGGTGCGCAAGGGGGTGTACCTGGCCGCCGCCTTCACCGTGCTGCAGTCATGCGAGTTGCTCTTCGTCGGGGTCTTCTACGCGCTGGAGCGCATGGAGTTGGAGACGATTTGCATCTTCGTCGAGAAGGCCGTGCTGCTGGTTGCCGTCTTCGCCCTGGTGCTGACCGGCGGCGGGGTGATGCAGGTGCTGGGGGTCTTCGTCGGGGCCGCCGCCTCGGTGCTCCTGCTGTACCTGGCGCTGGCGGCGCGGTTGGTGGGCTTCCCGCGTCCCGCCGCCGACTTCGCGCTGTGGCGACGCCTGGCCGCCGAGAGCTGGCCCTTCAGCCTCAACCTACTCCTGACCAGCATCTATTTCCAGACCCACGTGGTGCTGGTGGCGCTGCTGGCGTCGCAACGGGCAGCCGGGTACTTCCGCGCGGGCTCGGTGGTGGCGCTGGGGCTGCCCATCATCGCCATGGGCCTCAACACGGCGCTGCTGCCGTTGATGGCGCGCGCTCATCCGCAGCGACCTCAGGCCTTCGAGTTCGGCCTCGAGCGCGCTTTCCGCGTGCTGATGCTGGTGGGCCTGCCCCTCGCCGCCGGACTCATCGCCCTGGCGCAGCCGTTGATGGTGGGATTCTACGGGCCGCGCTTCGCCCCCGCTATTCTCGTCTTTCAACTCTTGGGAGCCAGCGTCCCCATTAAGTTCGCCGCCAACACCGTCGCCGCGGCGCTGACCGCCGCCGACCGCCAACCGCAGCGCACCCTCGCCGTCGGCATCGGCGCCGCCGTCTGCGTCGCCCTGGCCTTCGCGCTCATCCCCCGCTTCCACCACAACGGCGCCGCCGTCGCCGCGGTCATGACCGACCTCGTTATCCTGGCGACAACCTACTACTACCTGCGGCGAGCGGGCTATCGCCTCGACATGCTTAGCCTGGCGGTGCGGCCAGCGGTGGCCGCCGCGGTCATGGGCGTCAGCCTGTGGTGGCTGCGCGGGATGAGCCTGGCGGTGACCGTTCCCGCCGGGATCGCCATCTACGCGGCGGCGGCGGTGGCGATGGGCGCGGTGCGCCGCGCCGATGGGGAGTGGTTGTGGCAGGCGCTGGCGTCTCGTCAGGCGAGTCTGGAGGTCGGTCCGCCGTGAGCGCGCAATTCGAGATCGGGCCGACGCTGGCATGCCCCGCCTGCGGGGTGCCCCTGGTGGAGCGCGCGCAGGCGCTGCTCTGCGACCGCTGCGGGGGCCGCTATCCGGTGGGCGGCGGCATCCCGCGATTCAACCCGGATGGCTTCTACTGGGGCGAGATCCCGCGGTCGCAGATGCGCGCGATCGTGGAGCGCGCGCGCACCGGCGGCTGGGAACCGGCGCTGCGGGAATTGCTGGCCCCCGGCAGGCCGGACCTCTACGACTACGTGACCGATCCCGGCCGCGCCGATTGGCGCCATTACCTGCCGCTGGACGACAGCGCCGACGTGCTCGACCTGGGCGCGGGATGGGGAAGCCTGACGGCGCTGCTGGCGCCGCGGTGCCGGTCGGTGACGGCGGTGGAGGGGGTCGAGGAGCGCATGCGGTTTCTCGACTTGCGCTGTCGCCAGCAAGGGCTTGCCAACGTCGTGCGGGTGCGCTCGGACCTGCTGCACCTGCCGTTCCTAGCGGGCAGCTTCGACGTGGTGGTGATGAACGGGGTGCTCGAATGGGTCGCGTGCGCGGACCTGGGGCCGCCGCCGGAGGTCGTGCAGCGCCGCTTCCTGCGGCGCATCCGCCGCCTGCTCCGCCCCGGAGGCGCGCTCTACCTGGGCATCGAGAACCGAACCGGGTACCAGTTGTGGCTGGGGCTGCGCGATCACAGCGGGCTTCCTTTCACCAGCCTGCTGCCGCGCCCCGTCGCCAACGTGGTGACCCGGCTGGTGGCCGCCGGCGGCAAGCGCGGGCCCTATCGGACCTATACCTACACCTACTGGGGCTACCGCCGGCTGCTGCGCGGCTGCGGATTCGACGAGGTTGACGTGTACGCGCCATTACCGGGCTACAATACCCCGCGCTACCTGGCGCCGCTCGACCGCGGCGCGCCCTTGCGCTTTCTACTGCGGCACGTGGCGCGCCCCGTGCACGCGCGCAGGCTGGCGGCCGTGGCCGGCCACCTGCCGCTGACGGCCGCGCGCCTGCTGGTCAGCAGCTTCGCCGTTTTCGCCCGGGTGGGACCGCCATGTTGACCCGGCGCATCGCCGAGCTGGTGTGCGGCAACTGGAGCGCCTTGGGTCTGACCGGCGCGGCGCCGGCGGATCTCAGGTTCGTCAAGGTCAGCGCCAGCGCGCGCGCGACCAAGGTCATCCTGTTCGGCTTCCCCCCACGCGGGCGGTTTCCGGTGGTGGTGGTCAAGCTCGCCCCCGATCAGGAGGCTGAAGAACGCCTGCGCGCGGCTCATCGCTTGCTCGGCGCGCTGCACCGCCGACTGCCGCGACTGGCCGGGGTGCCGCGCCCGCTCATGGTGGAGCGCGTGGGTTCGCACCTGGTGGGCGTGGAGACCTACCTGCCGGGCCAAACCATGTACCGCCTGTATCCCGCCCAGCCCTCGTGGCGGCAGCGCGCGCATGTCGCACGCGACTTCGAGGCGGCCCGGTCGTGGTTGGTGCGGTTTCACCAGGCGACGCGCAGCGATCGGTCGCCGACGGCGCGGGATCTCGAGCGCTGCTGCGACGCGCCGCTGGAGGTCTTCGCGCGATGCCACCACCCAACCCCGGCGGAGCTGGCGGCGCTGGAGCGGGCCCGCGGCGACCTCGCGGATGCCGCCGGCGCCAACCTGCCCCTGGTGTGCCAGCAGGGCGACTACTGGCCCCGCAACCTGCTGCTGGCGAACGACCGCCTCGCGGTGTGTGATTGGGACTGGTCGCGCCCGGCGGAGCTGCCGTTCCTGGATGCCTTCCTCTTCCCGCTAAGCTACAGTCTGCTGCTGGGCGCGGCGCCCCCAGCGGTCGGGGTCGCATTCGATGGTCTGCGCGAGGCACTGCTCACGGGCAGTTGGTTCGCGCGCTTATGGCGCGGCTATACCCTCGGCTACCTGCGGGAGATGGGCATTGACCTCTCCCTGGCGTCGAGCTTCTTCCACCTGACCCTGCTGCACATGGCGGTGCGGGACTGCGCTGCCACCGGTCAGCCGAGCCGCAACGACGCATTGCACCGGGAGCTGCTGCGCAGGTGCGCGGAGGAAGAGGTAGTGAGGCGCGGCTGGCTGGGCGGCCTCGGCGCCTGAGGCGGCCGGCGGGCGGCGCCCGTCTTCAGTCGTCGGCTGACTTCGTGGTGCCGACTCCGGAGGGCTGCGCTTGCAGTTCGCCGGCGCGCGCCGGCAGTTGCGAGAGGATGTCCGCCGCCGCCTCGTAGATGATTGGTTCGTCGCCCCTGACGTAGATGCGCCCCGCGGCCGCCGCGGTTCCGAACCGCAGGCGCAGCGGCTCCTGGCGCCCCCGCTGGTGGATGGTCACCGCGGCGACCGGCGTCTCCAGCCCGGACGCGGCGACTGTCTCCGGGGCGTCGTGGAAACTCTCCGCGCGCAGATTGGAGAGCGCGAACAGCAGGCCCTCGACTTTGCCGGTATCGGCCTGGGCGCGCCGGGGCAGCGTCAGCTCCCACCCCCCGTCGTCGGTGCGCCGCACCTCGAAGCGGGCTTTCCCGCGCGCCACTGCGATCCGCTGCACCGCGGCGATCTCGAAGTCCGCGACCTGTCGCGATCGCAGGTCCTCCAGCGTTCGATCAACCGCGACCACGGCTGATTGCGGCACCACCATCACCGCCGGCTCGCGCGAGCTGCGCGCATAATACTCCTGGGCGTCGGTCTTGTCGCCGAAGGACAGGCGTGCGGGCTGGTGCTCGCCGCTGAGCGCGAGCTCGATCACCAGGCGCGCCCGGTCGAGCCCGTAGCGGGCGAGCCGGGGTGCGTCGTCGGCCGGAAAGTGGCTGGCCTCAAGCTGGCGCAGCGACGTTAGGAAGCTCTCCACCTCGTCGGCGTCAGCGCGCGTCGCCAGCGGTTCGACGATTCGCCAGGCGCCCTTGCGCTTGACCAGCGCGACCTTGCTCCCGGCGCGGATGAGGCTGATGCGCGAGACGTCGGTGGGCTCGAAGCGCAGCGCCGCGCGATCGCGCAGCGCGGCGGCCCCGCCCTCGGCATCGTCCAGCAACATGGGGTCCACCAGGATCACCTCCCGGCGGCTCGTGACCATCGCATATGCCGCCGCGCCGTCGGGGGTGCGGTCGCCCAGGCGCAGCTCGCGCGCCTTGCCCTTGACCGGCGCCAGGCGAATGACGGCGGCGGCATCGGTGAGGCCGTAGTCCTGGAGGCGCTGCGGGTGCTTGATGCGCCGGCGCACCCCCAGGCTGGTGACGCGGTCCAGCAAGTCGGTCACGCGACCGATATCCACGGGCGCGGAGACGGGGCGAGTGATGCGCCATGACTCGCCGCGGCGCTGAATGACCGTGGTCTCGCCCGCCGCTGTCAGCTCGATGCGCCGCACGCGCTCCGGATCGAGGCGCCACGCCACCGTGCGCCCGGCCTCGCCGCGCTCGTAGAACCACACGTACCCAGCGAGCGCCAGGAACACGAGCACGAGTACGATGGTCAGGCGATAAGGTTTCATGTGCCGGTGCTTGCTTGCATGACTGACGAATGCGGCAGCGAATCCATTCTCTCGCGAATCGTCTCCCTCAAGGAGGACCGATGACCTCCCGGCGATCCGATCACGCCATCGCTAGACACTCGGCTTGCGCCTGGAGACGAACAGGCGTATCACGCCGGAGACAAGTGCGGCCACGCCCAACTGCGCCCCCAGCAGTGCAGCCGCCGCGGCCATCCGCTCGGGGCGCGTGAGTTCCCCAGTGACGGCCCGAGTCCATGCCGCTCCCAGCCACAGTGCGCTGGGAACGAGGATCAACACAACCGCCCATCTCCGGCGCACCACCCCGAACCCGGATAGAGCGGCTAACGCCTCGCCATAAGCGATCGCGGGGAGGACACACCCGAGGAGGCAGCCAAGTATCACGGACGCCGGCGGGAGCCATGCTCTAATTCGGGCGTTCCTGCCCCCCCCGGATATGGGCTCGTCGCAAGGAGTCGCCATGACCGCCACCTCCGAAGGGCGCGAAGCTTTTCCGGTCCTACCGCCGGCGCCACCACACCACGCCGCCGACGACGATCGCCGCCAGCGGCATAACGATCAGCGACAGGACGAACACGATCCGGGTCTGCGTCCGCGTCAGCAGCATGGGCGCCGACTCGCGCGGCTTGGGCTGGATGGATATGAACTCCCCCGCCCGCGCCAGCCAGCCGATGGCATTGACGAACAGGTCCCGGTTGACGCCGTTGGCGATGAGGTCGTTGGCGACGAAATCCGAGTCGCCGAAGACGACCAGGCGGGCTTGCGGCTGCCTGGAATCCGGCTTCTCGCCGGCGGACGGGGGCCGGGCGGTGACGGTGGCGGCGATGGTGAGAGGGCCGCCGGGTTCGCGCGGGTTTCTGCGGATGGTGCCGCGGAAGTCGCTTTCGATCCAGCTATCGTCGCTGGTGCGCACCAGGTCGCGCAGGTCGAACTCCGACTGCTCGTCGTCGCGCTCGAAGGCCCGCGCCAGGACGAAGACGGCGACGAAGGTGCGCCCGCCGCGCGCGAACGGCCGCGTGATATCGCCCGGCTCGAACTCGCTCACCGTCACCGAGCTCGCGTCACCCAGGAGGTTCCATTTCGGCTCGACGACGATCCCCGGCAGCGGCGTCAACCCGCGCGGTCTCAGTATCCCCTCCAGCGCTTCCCCCTGCGGCTCCGGGTCCACCATCACCAGCGCGGCGCCGCCGCCGTCGAGATAGGCGTTGATCGCCGCCAGCTCGCGCAGGCCGTAGCGCTGCCGGGGGCCGGCGATGACCAGGACGTCGCAGTCCGCGGGCACGCGGTCTTTCTCCATCAGCGACAGGCCCGCGATCTTGTAGCCCAGTGCGGTCAGCGCCTCCTTGGCGCTGCCGTAGCCGTCGGGATCCTGACCCTCGAAGTCGTGCTCGCCGTTGCCTTGGACGAAATAGACCTGCTGGCGCTTGGTGCGGGTCAGGCGCAGGATGGCGCTGGTGATCTCCTGCTCGCCGGCGAAGGACAGCTGCTCCTTGCGCTCGCCCGCCCGGATGATAGTGGTCTCGTAGTCGGTCACGCCGTAGCGGCGGGCCGGCCCGGGGCTGAGGTCGGGGTCAATCACCCGCACCTGGACCTGGCGCGAACCGCGCTCGTACTCGCGCAGCAGGTCGCGCACCTGCTGATATCCGCCGGGGTCCCGCTCCTGACTGTAGAAGGCGATGATCTCCAGCGGCTGCTCCAGGCCGCGCAGGAGCTTGCGCGTCTGCGGCGACAGGGTGTGCGCCCGCGTGCGCGTGAGGTCCCATCGCTGGTGATGGCGCACCGCCAGGTAGTTGGCGAGCACCGCGATCCCCAGCGCCGCCACCACCAGCACCGCGGTGTTGGAGCCGTAGCGCACCCCGCGCCCGCGCAGCGCCGCCACCACCTCGCGCCTGCGCATGACGACGGCTGCCAGCAGCGCCGCCGCGCCCGCCCCCCACAGAGCGTAGGCGGGCCACGCTAGACCGCGCGTGCCCGCCACCCCTATCCCCGCCAGCAGCAAGCCGACGCCGGCCGAGGCGAAGGTGCCGGCCAGGTAGGGGGCGCCGGCTTCGCGGCCTTCGGTTATGGGATGCTCCTTCGGCATGGGTCCAGCCCTAGTTCCACTTGCGGCTCTCCAGCGCGCGCGCCGCGCCGAAGAGACAGACCCCGATGAAGCTGAGATGGAAGACGAGGTCGGTCGTGTCCACCACCCCCTTGGCGAGGTCGTCGAAGTGATTGAAGATAGACAGGTGCTCAAGGACCGCGGCGGCCGTCGAGCCCGGCTGGCCGGCGGCCCAGCCGACGATCCACAGCGTCAGCAGCCCGCCGAAGGACAGGAAACCGGCGACCACCTGGCTCGCGGTCAGCGCCGAGGCCAGCACCCCTACCGCCATGAAGCTCGCGCCCAGCAGCAGCAGCCCCAGGTAGCCGGTGAGCAGGGGTCCCGGGTCGGGCGCGCCGTATTGGGCGAGGAGGAGGGGGAAGTGCAGGGTCGCCGCCAGCAGCACCGTCAGCAGCCCTACCGCCCCCAGGAACTTGCCGAGCACCACCTGCGCGTCGGTCACCGGCGAGGTCAGGAGCAGCTCGATGGTGCCGGAGCGGCGCTCCTCCGCGAGCAGGCGCATGCTCAAGATCGGGCACACGAACAGCAGGGTGACCGCCATGTTGTGGAGCGACCAGCGCAGGTCAGCCTGGCGGTTGGTGGTCAGGATGACGTAGAAGATGAAGCCGGAGACGGCAAGGAATCCGGCGATTACAATGTACGCAGTCCACGACGAGAAGTAGCTGCGCAGCTCGCGGTAGGCGATGAGGAGGATGCGGGTCATTCCGCGGCGACCTCCTCCTCTTCGGTGGTGAGGTGCAGGAAGACGTCCTCCAGGCTCAACTCGAGGGGGCGCAGCTCGACCAGTCCCCAATTGCGCTCGACGGTGGTGCGGGCGAGCTGCTCGCGGACGTCGGCGTCGAGCTTGCTCTCGACCACCAGCGCATCGTCGGCTTCGCGCCGCACCGCGGTGACGCCGGGGATGCCGGATAGCACCGCCGGGGCATCGGCGCCCGGGCGCAGCAAGCGCAGCAGGACGCGGGCGGAGCTGCGTACGCGGGCGGATAGCCCCGCGGCGCTGTCCTGCGCGACGATGCGACCCTGGTTGATGATGACCACGCGGCTGCAGGTCATGCTGACCTCGGGCAGGATGTGGGTGCTGAGGATGACGGTGTGATCCCGCCCCAGGTCCTTGATGAGCTGGCGGGTGTCGATGATCTGGCGCGGATCGAGGCCGACGGTCGGCTCATCGAGCACGAGCACCGGCGGGTCGTGCACCAGCGCCTGGGCGATGCCGACGCGCTGGCGGAAGCCCTTGGACAAGCGCCCGATGATAGTGTCACGCATCTCCCCCAGGCGCGTCTTCGCGACCGCGTCGTCCACCCGGCTGTCGCGCCGCCTGCGCGCCACCCCGCGCAGGCGCGCGCAGTAGCCGAGGTAGGAGCGCACGGTCATCTCGGGGTACAGCGGCACCGTCTCCGGCAGGTAGCCGATGCGCTGACGCACCTGCAGGGAGTCCTCGAACACGTCGAAGCCCGCCACCGTCACCCGGCCCGCGTCGGCGGCGAGGTAGCCGGTGAGGATGCGCAGGGCCGTCGTCTTGCCCGCGGCGTTGGGGCCGAGGAAGCCCACCACCTCGCCGCCGGCGACGGAGAAGCTGACATCGCGCAGCGCGTGCACCCTGCCGTAGTACTTGGTCAGGCCTTGGATTTCGATCATGCCGGGTCGTCAGCGTCAAGCCACGTCTGCGTCCTCGCGGGAGCAAAGACGCATCCGCCGTGGGTTTGCTTTACGATTCGCACCCCGGGCCCACAATTCCTGCCTGCCCAATCGGGCGGCGACCGGAGATCCGGCGGCGCGATCATCCGCCCCAGGGGCCGCTCGCAGCGCTGGGCCACGCCTGCTGACGCAGGAGACATCGCCGGCAGCGGCGAACTGCTCGACGTATTGCAGCGACCGTCCCCGAGGCTGCACCCATCGGGTCTGAGGTTCGCAGCCGTGATCGTGCAGGGACCTGACCGCCGGGCGGCGGTCGGAGACGACCGGCGCGGTCCCGGGCGATGGTCAAGACCGCAACCGCGGTGCGCTTGCGGTCGAGCGGATCCCTGCCCGAGGTGTCACTTGCCGTTGGCTGAAGCACATCCCTATTCGCAGCCATTGCTGGTGCTCGCCGCTGCCGGGGCGGCGGCGGCGATCCTGGCGCCCGTTCAGTGGCTGTTGTGGGGCGTGATTCTCGCGCTTCCCTTCGACAACTTCGCGGTGCCGGTCGGCCCTCTGCGCATCTCCGTCTCCGACGCGCTGCTGGTGGTCGTCACCCTGCGCTGGCTGGCGGCCGTGCTTCATCGCCGCGGTCGCATCGCGCGCAGCGAGCTCTACGCACCGGCGGCCCTGTTCTACGTTTTGCTGCTGCCCTCGTTTTTCGTCACCTTCGACCTCGGACTCTCGCTGCGCCAGGCCTTCAGCATCCTCATGATGCTCCTCACCGCCGTCATCGTCGCCAACCTGCTGCGCAGCGAACGGCATCTGCTGGGGGCGGTGACCGCGATCCTGGTCGCCTCGGTGGTGATGTCGCTGCTCGCCATCGCCCAGTTGCTGATTTGGATGCGTTATCGGGTATCGCCGCTGCAGCCGATCGTGGACGTGGTGCGCATGGGCGACTTCAGTTTCCTGCGCCTGACCGCAACGACATTCGATCCCAACTACCTGGCACTATACCTTGTCGTACCCATCGTGCTTGGGCTGTTCGTGGCGCTGGAGGGGCAGGTATCGCCGCGTTATCGAACCTTCGTGTGGCTGGCGGTGGGGCTGGACTTGATCGTATTCGTGCTGACTTTCTCCCGCGGCGGTTGGATGACTCTGCTGGCCTTCATGACTGCGTTCGTGCTGCTGCGTCCGCGCGCACCCGCGCGCCTGGCGTGGGCCGCCATGCTGGGGCTGGTGGTGGTGATGGCCCCCCTCACCGCCGCGATAATGGTGGGGCTGAACCCGCAATCGGTAAGCAACCGACTCAGCCTGCTTGGCTTGGGGCTGGAGGTGATGGCCCGCCATCCGTGGATAGGCACCGGCCTAGGCACCTTCATGTACCTGCCGGCGAACGCATTCGAGCGGATGGTTCACTGTACCTACCTCCAAATTGGCGCCGACGCCGGGATCCCCGCGCTGCTTGCCCTCCTATCACTCGGAACGGTGGTTGTCTTCAACGCCTTGCGCGCGCGCCGGGTCGCCCAGCCTGGAGTGGCGCGAACGATCCTGACTGGCTGCCTGTACGCGCTTGGCTGCGTGGCGGTGCAGTCGGCGTTCCTCAACGCCCTGGTCCTCAAGCATCTGTGGGTGCTGGCCGGGCTTACCTCCGCGGCGGCTGCCGTGGCGCGCGCCGAGGCGAACGCGGGCAACGCCGCGGCGTCACCGGCCGGCGCGGGCGCGGCCCAGCCCACCCCGTGAGCGGCGCGGTCCGGTGGCAAGTCGAGGCGGATAGGGCAGATGCTTACGGCTGCGTGCCGTAGCGCCGTCGTGCTGCCAGGTGCTCTCATGTCCGTACGGATTCTTTATGTCAACCACGTGGCGCAAGTGAGCGGCGCGGAGACCGTGCTGCTCAACTTGCTCTCATCGCTTGATCGGGCCAGTTACGATCGGCGCGCGATATGCCCGGCTGCCGGCCCGCTGGCGGCGCGGCTGGAAGAGATCGGAGTCCAGGTTACGCGGCATCGGGTTCCCCTGCTGCGGCGCAGCGCACGTTCGGCGCTGCGCGAGCTGCCGCGGTTTCCGTGGTTCTCACGATGGCTGCAAGCATACCTGCGCGACCACGACATTGACCTGCTGCACGCCAACTCCCTAACCGCGCAATTGGCGTGCAGCCAGGCCGCGTGGGAGTGCGGCGTGCCCAGCATCTGGCACATGCACAGCATCCTCAAGCGGCGCTGGCCCAACGGCTGGGTCTTGCGCCGCGCGGCCCACAACGCCGACCGCATCATCTGCGTCTCGCGCGCGGTGGCGCAGGCGCTGGCGGCCGCCGGCATTCCCGCCGACAAGCTGGCGGTGATTCACAACGGCCTCGACCTGGAGCAGCGCTTTCTGCCGCGGGCCGCGACCGGCTTCGTCCACGCGCAATACGCGCTGCCGCGGGAGGCGCAACTGGTGGCGACCATTGGCCAGCTTGCTCCCGCCAAGGGTCAGGATGTCTTCATTCGCGCCGCCGCTTCCATCGCCGACGATCACCCGCAAGCGGTCTTCCTCGTCGTCGGCGCGTCCCTTTTCGGCGACCGCAAATGGCCGGCCCGGCTGCAGCGACTGGCCGCAGCAGCGGGGCTGAGGGATCGCATCATCTTCACCGGCGCGCGCGATGACATACCGTCGCTGCTGGCCGAGGTTCAGATTGCCGTTCACGCATCGGTGGCGGCGGATTCGCTGCCGACGGTGCTGCTGGAGGCGGGGGCGATGGCGAAGCCCGCGGTGGCGACGCAGTCGGGCGGCGCGGCGGAGATAATCGAGGACGGGCGCTCGGGTCTGCTCGTGCCCCCGGGTGATGTGGAGGCGATGGCGGCGGCGATCGAGTGCCTGCTGGACCACCCCGCGCGCGCGCAGGCGATGGGGGAAGCCGCGCGCCGGCGCATGGTTGCCGGGTTCTCGATTGAGGAGGACGTGCGCCGGGTGCAGGCGCTGTACGACGATCTGCTCGGCCGCGCGCCTTCCGTGCCCGCACCGCGCGCCGCGACTCCGGGAGACGCCCCCGCGATCATGCCGCCGCCGAGGGACGAGCAGTGAGAATCCTCTGCAACTGCGCGCCGGTGCACCTCGGCGGAGGGGTCGGGCGCTATGTCTCCAACCTGTTTGCGCACATGGCGCAACTTGCTGGAGATTGGAGCTTCGTCGTCGCTGCCAAGTCCGACGTCGGCGCTGAGATCCTGCCGGCTGATCCGCGATTCTCGCTGCTGGAGATTCCGAGGACGGCTGCCCGGAGCCCTGCCGTTCGCGTCGCCTGGGAGCAGACGCGCCTAGCCGCTCTCGCGCGGCGCATGCGCCCCGATGTGATCTTCTGCCCGGGCAATGTGGACCTATTGCTGGCATCGGGGGCAGGCCTGCCCTCGGTGGTAACGGTCAACGTCAGCCAGCCCTGGGTGCGCCCGCAGGAGTTCCCGCGCGCGGCGGGGCTGTATCTGCGCGTGTTCGTCAGCCTGTCGCGCCTCACCGCGACGACGTTCATCGCGCCCACCGAGACCACGCGGCAAGAGCTCATGCACGCGGTTGACATCCCGCCCGAGCGCATCGTTGCTATCCCTCACGGCGTGGACATATCCCGATTCCGCCCCGCCCGGCCCGGTGATGAATTGAGCGCCTGGGCGGTCGCACAAGGCATTCGGCAGCCGTACATCTTCTCTCTGTCCAGCATTTACAGGTGGAAGAACTTCGACACCCTGCTCAGGGCGTTTGCGGCGAGCGCGGCTCCTCGCCAAGGGGTGCAACTCGTCATCGCCGGCTGGCCGCTGGACGCGCAGGTGGATCGTGAACTGCGGCAACTATCCGCCTTATTAGGCGTCAGCGGCTCGGTGGCCCTCACCGCCGGCGTGCCGGAGCAGGAAGTGGCGGCGCTGTACCGCACGGCGCGCGCGTACGTTTTCCCGTCGTTCTTCGAGGGCTTCGGGCTGACCCAGATCGAGGCAATGGCGAGCGGCATACCGCTGGCGCTGTCGCGCGCGAGCGTGATGCCGGAGGTAGGCGGAGACGCCGCCATATACTTCGATCCCGAGGACGCGCAGGACATGGCGGCGGCGATCGAGCGCGTGCTCTGGGACGAGCCCTTGCGCGAGCGGCTGATCGAGGCCGGCCTGGAGCGCGCGCCGCAGTTCTCGTGGCGCGAGACTGCGCGGCGCACCATGGACGTGCTGGCCGCGGCGGCCGGTTCGCGGCGCGGTAGGCGGGGTCCGGGAAAATGACGCCGCGGCCAGAAGGCGTCGCGACGCTGGTGTCGAATGCTCTGGCAGTCCGCTGCCGCCGGCGTTCCACGCAGAGCGAGTAACGGCGCCGGCGAGTTCAGGAGACAAGCGGTTGAAGGTCCTGATTCTCAGCATGCATTATCGCCCGGACCAGACCGGAAACGGCCCCCTTGTCGGCGATCTCGCCGAGCATCTGGCCGCCCAGGGGCACGAAGTCAGCGTTGTCTGCGGCATGCCCTTTTTCCCCGAGCGTGTGATCCCGCCCGCCTACCGGGACAAGTTGGCCTGCCGCGAGCGCATTAATGGGGTAGACGTTTACCGCACCTTCGTGTGGGTGCGCCCGCGGGGGTCCAACCTGGACAAGGCGCTGCTGCAGTTGTCGTTCGCCCTGTCGTGCGTTTATGGGCTGCTGCGCGCGGGGCGGCCGGAGGTGGTGCTGTGCGTGTCGCCGCCGTTTCCCAGCGGCGTGCCGGGGCTGCTGGCGGCGCGGGCGTGGCGAGTGCCGTTCATCTTCAACATCCAGGACATCTTCCCCGACGTAATCGAGCGCCTGGGAGTGCTGCGGGACGGCTGGCTCATGCGCCTGCTTCACGTGGTGGAGAAATGGATTTACCGCCACTCGGCGCGGGTGGCGGTCATCGCGCCCAGTTTCGCCGATAACCTCGCGGGCAAGGGAGTGCCGCACTCGAAGCTGGCGGTGATCTACAACTGGGTGGACACGGATTTCATCCGGCCGCTGCCGCGGGACAACGAGGTGCGGCGCGAACTCGACCTCGACAACCAGTTCGTGGTGCTCTACGCCGGCAACCTGGGGCGCTCGCAGAGCCTGGAGGTGCTGCTGGAAGCGGCGCGCATGATGCAATCGGATCACACGCAGTTTCTCATCGTGGGCGACGGCACGCGCAAGCAGGCGTTGGTGGATCAGGCGCAGGCAATGCGTTTAACCAACGTGCGCTTCCTGCCGCTGCAACCGCGGGAGAAGCTGCCGCTGCTGCTGGCGGCCGCTGATGTCTCGGTTGTCCTGCTGCGCGAGGAGGCGTCCCACACCAGCCTTCCCTCCAAGATTCCCACCATCATGTCGAGCGCGCGGCCGCTGGTGGCGTCGGTGGCGCTGTCCTCCGACGCCGCGCGCATCGTCACCCAGAACCGCTGCGGCATCGCCGTCCCTCCCAACGACCCCGTCCCCCTGGTGGCCGCCCTGCGCGCCCTGCGCGACGATCGCGCCCTGTGTGATGATCTCGCGCGCCGCGCCCGCCGCGGGGCCGAGCAGTCGTTCAGTCGTCACGGCGCCCTTAGCGCCTACGAGGAACTGCTGCTGGGCATCGCCAACGGGCGAACCTAACGGTCGCGTCGAGCGGGGCAGCATTCGCCGCGAATGAGGCGGAAGTAGGTAGCTGTTTCTATTTTCTTGACTATCCCTGCGCTTGTTCTAACCATGAGGCGATTCGGAAACAAAGCGCGTGAGCATCCCCGCGCGCGCCAGGGTCGCGTGTCTGCAACGCCTGATGCGGGGCTGGCGGAACCCACGGCTTCCTACACTGTCGGTCGGGACATGCGAATCCGGCCTCATCCGACGCTCTTTGACTTTGGACCGAATGGTGGAACGAACGGCGGCGCCTTTCGCGATCCCGCTTTCATAGACAACAAAGACGCTTCCTATTCACCGCTGGGTGCCGTGGACTGCCGGTTCCTCCGCAGGGGTTGAAGATGCGGGCGGTCAGCGTGGACCTGAGCCGATTCGACGCCACGCTACGGGAGTTGTCGCAGGCATCGAGCCATTGGCAAGCAGAGGAGCCACCGCCTTCGGTCGTCCCTCCCCTGTTAAGAACCCGCATGCCTTTCTTCAGTAAACCGGTGAAGCGCCAGACCCTTCACGCGCTGGCCTTCATCCGCGGCATAGATGATCCAATCCCCAAAGCAGGAGGAATACTACGTTGAGTGATGCTCCCTCTCGCACCGTTCACGTGCCGCGCTATTTCACGTGCGAACAGCGCCTCGCCGAGCGCCTGGCGCGCTGCGGCCGCCAAATGGGTTTCAGCGCAACCGCAGGCGGCGCACCGCCCGCAGGCGGCGCACCGCCCACCGCAGAGGAGACCAGCGCATGGCAGCGACAGCTTCGCAGCGAAGTCTGGAGGCTCCTCGGCATGGACGCCATGGAGCCCTGCGAGGTGGAGGGCGTCGTGACCGAGCGCACACTCATGTCCGGCTACCTGCGGGAGCGGGTCGAGGTGCAAACCGAGCTGGGGGTCACCGCGGTCGCTTACCTGCTCATTCCCGAGGGGATGACACCGGGTGAGCGGCGACCGGTGGTGCTGGCGCCGCACGGTCATGCCAGCGCCGGGAAGCTCTCTCCCGCTGGTCGGCGGGATATTCCGGCGGTGGCTGAGACTATCGAGGCGCACTCCTATGACTACGGTGTGGCCTTCGTGCGCGAGGGCTGGGTGGTGTTGTGCCCGGATGCGCGAGGCTTCGGCGAGCGCCGCGAATCATACAGCCAGGGAGATGACGAGGCTCATTTCATCGGCGGCTCGTGCTGGCAGCTGGCGCACATGGCGCTGCCGCTGGGCTTGACCGTCGCCGGCATGTGGACGTGGGACCTGATGCGCCTCATAGATTACGCGGCGAAGCGGCCGGACTGCGACGCCAGCCGCATCGGCTGCGCGGGGCTTTCGGGCGGCGGGTTACAGACGCTCTACCTCACCGCCCTGGACGAACGCGTCACCTGCGCGGTGGACAGCGGATACTTCTACGGGGTGCGTGATTCCTTGCTGGTCCTGAGCGCGAACTGCGACTGCAACTACGTTCCCGGGCTGTGGTTGCTCGCCGACATGGGCGACCTGGGGGCGCTATGCGCGCCGCGGCCCCTGCTCATCGAGACCGGGGATGAGGATACCCTGAACGGGGAGCGCGGCCTGGCCAACGTACGCGAGCAGGTAGCGATCACTCGCCGCGCGTACGCGGCGCTGGGAGCGGAGGAGCGCCTGCGCCACGCCGTGTTCCACGGCCCCCATCGCTGGGACGGAACCGAGGCGATCCCCTGGCTGCGGCAGTGGTTGACGCGAATGTAGGGGCAAGGCATGCCTTGCCCTTACTGTCGAGGGGGCAAGCCCTGAGCGGCGTCAGTGACGCGCAGGGCCGGGGGCGCCTGATAACGACTCGAGGAGGCGCATGACCGCGCCCGCGAGCTTATGCGGGTCATGGCGGGCGAGGTCCGCGGTCCACAGCAGATCAGCCACCACCGCTCGACTTCCCAGCTCGGCGATAGCGTCCGGCTCGGGGTGCACCGGCGCGGCGCCCTCGCGGCGATAGGCCGCGAGCACCGCCGCCTGCGGCAGGCGCGAGTTCATCAGGCACACGGTGAACGGATTGCAGCCGAGATGGCGGATGATGGTCTCCAGGTGGCGGGCGGCGCCGTAGTCATCGGTCTCCCCCGGCTGGGTCATGAGGTTGCAGATGTAGATGACCGGCGCGCCGCAGCGGCGGATGGCATCCACCACCCCCGGCACCAGCAGGTTGGGCAGCACGCTGGTGTAGAGGCTGCCGGGGCCGACGATGATCGCCTGCGCCTGCTCGATGGCGCGCAGCATCTCCGGCAGCGCCGGGGCGTCGGCCGGCTCCAGGTGCAGGCGCGCGATGCGCCGCGGGCTGCCGGCGATAGTGGTCTCCCCCTCCAGGGTTGTCCCATCGTCCATTTCCGCCCGCAGACGGACATCGCTCAGGGTGCACGGCAGCACTCGCCCGCGAATGGCGAGCACCTTGCTCGTTTCCTCCACCGCGCGCCCGAAATCCCCGGTCACCCCCGCCAGCGCCGCGATCAGCAGGTTGCCGAAGGAATGTCCCTCAAGCCCGTGGCCGTTGTCGCGGAAGCGATACTGGAAGAGCTCGGTCATCAGCGGCTCGACTTCGGCGAGGGCGACCAGGCAGTTGCGGATATCGCCGGGGGGCAAGATCCCCAGGTCGCGGCGCAGGCGGCCGGAGCTGCCGCCATCGTCGGAGACGGTGACCACCGCGGTGATATTGCCGCTGTGGTGCTTGAGCCCGCGCAGCAGGGTCGAGAGGCCGGTACCGCCGCCCAGGGCGACCAGACGCGGGCCCTCCGCGCGGCAGCGCCGGGCGTAGAGCGCCTCCGCCAGGCGCCCGCGATCGCGGGGGCTGACCGCGGACACCACCGAGCACACCATCTGCCGCATGCCCCAGAAAGCAGCGCCGACGCCGAGCGCGACGAGCACTATGCCCACCACCCACAGCCGCCCGGGCAATCGCAGCCCGACGACCACGGTCGCGGCGCCCAGCCCCACCAGCACCAGGCCGAGGGCGCCCAGCGCCAGCCAGCGCTTGACTCCCAGGCCGGGCCACAGCCAGCGCAACATCCAGCGCACAATCTTCATCACTCTGCTCTCCCCCGTTGCTCCCATGCCCCCGGCCGGCTGCGCAGGGGCGGTTCGCGAACCGCGCTACCTGGCGATGTCGCGGTGCTCCACCAACGCCCGGTAGCCGTCGCTGGCGAGGTGAGCGGCCAGTTCCTCGGCCAGCACCACACTGCGGTGGCGCCCGCCGGTGCAGCCGAGGGCGATGGTCAGGTAGGCCCGGCCCTCCTGCGCGTAGCGCGGCAGGGCGAAGTCGAGGAAGTCGAACAGGCGCGCCAGGAACTCGTGCGCCACGGCGCCGGCGAGGACGTAGTCGCGCACCGGTTGATCTCCCCCCGACAGCGGGCGCAACTCCTCCACCCAGTGAGGGTTGGGCAGGAGGCGCAGGTCGAGCACAAGGTCGGCGTCTAGCGGCAGGCCGAACTTGTAGCCGAAGGAGACGACGGTGATGACCATCTCCCCGGCGCCGCGCGCGGGGAACAGCGAGCTGACCTCGCCCTTGAACTGCTGCACCGCGAGCTCGGAGGTGTCCATCACCTTGTGCGCGCGCTCCTGCAGACCCGCCAGCAACTCGCGCTCCCGGCGGATGCTCTCGAGCAGGGGAAGGCCGCCGCCCGCGAGCGGGTGACGCCGCCGGGTCTCCTTGTAGCGGCGCACCAGTACCTCGTCGGAGGCGGTCAAGAACAATATGCGGTAGTTGAAGCCTTGGCACTCAAGCTCGGCCAGGGAGGCGGCGAGATCGTCGAAGAAGGCCCCGCCGCGCACGTCTATCACCACCGCCGCGCGCGACACCTTGCCGCCGGAATGGGCGCACAGCTCGGCGAACTTTGGGACGAGAGTCGGCGGCAGGTTATCCACGCAGAAGAACCCCAGGTCCTCGAAGGCGCGAATCGCCTCGCTCTTGCCGGCGCCCGACAGGCCGGTGACGACAACCAATTCCACCCCCCCGCGCCGGGGCGTCTGGCGCGGCGTCTCCGCCATCATCGCACTCGCTCCCGACGATCGGGCACCAGCATCATCAGCACGCCGTTGATCGCGCTCATGATCGCCGCCCCCGCGGCCGCCCCCACGATCCCGTGCACCCGGAACCCGGGCATCCACTGCCCCACTCCCCAGAAGATTATCACGTTCATCACGAACGACACCACCAGCCCGAACAGCCCTAGTGTGAGCAGATTGATCGGCAAGGTTACGATCCTGAACACGAATAACACCGGCTTGAGCAGCGCATTGAGCAGGCCGATCACCGCCGCCGCCAGCGCCGCCTCCCATACCTGGTCGAGCCCCACCATCGCCTCCGGCAGGATGCTCGCCGCCGCCCACACGGCGATACTGAGCAGTATCCAGCGCAATAGGAGTGCGCGCATGGTGTTCGCTCCTTCCCTCGCTGCGGCGCGAGCGCCGACCCTGTTAGCATTCTCCCGGCGCGGCCGCGGCCCCTTCCAGCGCCAGCAGCCCGCGCTTGAGGTCGAGTCCGCCGCCGAAGCCCACCAGCCGGCCGTCGCCGCCGATCACGCGGTGGCAGGGAACGATGGGGGCCAGCGGGTTGCGCGCCATGACCTGCCCCACCGCGCGCGCGGCCCGCGCGTTCCCCGCCCGCCGGGCGACCTCGCCGTAGGTGCGGGTCTCGCCGTAGGGTATGCCTGCCACGGTGAGTAGGACGCGGCAGGTGAAATCGGGCAGCCCTGCCAGGTCGAGGGGAAGGCCGAAGTCTACCCGCTCACCGGCGAAGAAGCGGCGCAGGTCGCGCAGCGCACGGTGGAGCACTCCGGACACAGCCGAGACTTGCCCGCCGGTGGTTAGGCGAGGCGGCTGTGCCACATGGATTGCCCCTATTTGCGCCAGGGCCTGTGCAACCGTGGCGCAAGGCAACGTGCAGGCCGCGATGCCGCGCTGGGTCGCGCGTACGCCGACCCAACCTCGCTCCACATGCGCCAGCGCAATCATGCCTTCTTTTCCAGGTGCGCCCTTAGCGCCTGCGCCACCTTGCGCCCGACCCCGGGCACCGCCGCCAGTTCTTCAACCCCCGCGGCGCGCATCCTCGCCAGCCCGCCGAAGCGGCTGAGCAGCCGCCGTTTCAAGGTCGGCCCTACCCCCCGCACCTGGTCGAGGACGCTCTCGCGCGCCTGGCGCGCGCGCAGGGTGTGGTGATAGGCCTGGGCGAAGCGGTGGGCCTCGTCGCGCAGGCGCTGGAGCAGGTGCAGCGCGGGGGAATGGCCGGGCAGGATGAGCGGCGACGAGCGCCCCTCCAGATAGACCCAGTCCCGTTCCTTGGCGAGCGCGGCGATGGGAAGCGACAGCCCCAGGTCGTCGCGCGCGGTAATGGCTACGCCGAGCTGTCCCTTGCCGCCGTCCACCACCATCAGGTCGGGCAGGCGCGCGAACTTCTCCCGCGCCGCCGCCGCCCGCAGGCGGCGCGCCAGCACCTCGCGCATCATCGCGTAGTCGTCGGGGGCGCCGGTCTCGCCGCGGACGCGGAAATGCCGGTAGTCCGCCCTCTTCACCCGCCCCTGCTCGAACACCACCATCGAGCCCACCGAGTCCTGCCCGCGGATGGTGGAGATGTCATAGGCCTCGATGCGTTCGGGGGGGACGGGGAGGGCGAGCGCGGCCTGCAGGTCGGCCACCGCTGCGCGGCCGCGGCGCTCCTCGGCGCCGGCGCGGGCGTGGTGCTGCTCGAGGTGCAGCCGCGCGTTATCCGCCGCCAGCTCAAGCAGGTGCTTGCGGTCGCCGCGGCGGGGCCGGCGCACCGTGACCTTGCCCCCGCGGCGCTGCGATAGCCAATCGGCGATCACTCCGGCATCGGGGATATTCTCCCCCACCAGCACCTGCGCCGGGACGAACGCCGCCCGCCCGTAGTGCTGCCGCACGAAGTCCCCCAGCACCTCCGCCGGCGGCGCTCCCGAGGTCCCGTCCACCAGGTAGTGCTCCTGGCCCACCAGCCGGCCCTCGCGCACCGCGAAAACTACGACGCACGCCTCCCCCTCCTGCAGCCACTGGGCCATGATATCCGCGTCCCCGCCGCCCGCGAGCACCATCTTCTGCCCCTCGGTCGTGCGCTCGACGGCGGCGATCTTGTCGCGCAGGCGCGCCGCCTCCTCGAAGCGCAGCTCCGCCGCCGCCTGCTCCATGCGCCCGCGCAGGGCGACGAGCACCTTCCCCCCACGCCCGTCCAGCAGCAGCATCGCCCGCTTGACCATGCGCCGGTATTCCGCCGGGGTGACCTTGCCCACGCAGGGGGCGAGGCACTGGCGCAGGTGGAAGTTGAGGCATGGCCGAGATCGTTTCTCGCCCGGCTGCCAGTGGCAGCCGCCGCGCTTCTTGACCGACGCCACCAGCGCCTGGCGCACGCCAAAGATGCGCCGCACCAGCCGCACCGTCTCCCACATCGCCCGGGTGTTGGTGTAGGGGCCGAAGTAACGCGCGCCGTCGCGCTCCATCTTGCGCACCACCACCAGGCGCGGGTACTGCTCCTGCACCGTGACCTTGAGGTAAGGGTAGCGCTTGTCGTCGCGCAGGCGCACGTTGAAGCGCGGGCGGTGGCGCTGCACCAGGTTGAACTCGAGGATCAACGCCTCGACCTCGGAATCGGTGACCGTCCAGTCGAGATCGGCGATGCGCTCGACCAGGGCGGACTTGGCCCCCGCCAGCTCGGGGCCGGGCTGGAAGTAGGAGCGCACGCGGCTGCGCAGCGACTGCGCCTTGCCGACGTAGATGACCTTGCCCACGGCGTCCTTCATCAGATAGACGCCCGGGCGCGCCGGCAGCGACGCGAGCTTCTCGGCCAGGGTGGGGGTATGGGCCTCGGTGACGATCTCCGTCATGCTTACGCCGGATGACTGGAGGCGTACGGGCGCAGCGCCAAGCGATGCGGATTGCCGCCCATCATGTGGCACAGCCGCCCTCGGCTGTGTCCCTCCGGTACGTTCAGCGAGTGGAATCCGTCGGCTGCCTGTCGAGCGCCCTCGCGCAGGTCTCGGGTGCAATGCTCTCACAATGTTCGCGGCACCAGCGCATTGGCAGGAACCAGCGAGGCTCCATCTCCGCGTGCTTCAGGACCTCATCACCCATAATGCGAGTCACGGTTGCCGGGGCGGAGCCGTCGAGGTTTTCGAAAACCCACATCTGCCAGTTTGGATCCTTGCGCGCCGCGTCGAACTCGTTCTTGGTCAGATAGCGGAAGCCGCCGACGCTCCTCACGGCCCCGCCCGCCCCCTTCACCTCGATGTGCAATTCATCATCCCCCCTCGTCGCTGTCAAGTCATAGCCCGGGCCGCCGGTCGAGACCTGCCAACCGTCCGCCTTGAGTAACTCCGTTGCGAGCCGCATCGCGGCGTCCCGAATCTGCGTGGTTCTCATTCTGTTCCTCTTTGCTCGCCATCCCATTCATGCCCTGCTGTCCGCGGCGCGATGGTTCTCAGTCGGGAGGCGATCTCCTGCCCTGCGAGCGTAACGCCCTGGGGTCGGTCTCCTTATTGCTCACTGGCGTGGCTCCTCTCCGCGTCGTTTCGGCGCCGGCGCGGAGAGCTGACGCTCCGCTCGTTGATCACAGCCGAGGGCGGCTGTGCCACATCCTCCGGCGTCGGCGATGGCCTCTTCGCTTTCGCTCAGGATGACATCACTCGTCGCAGCCAGCGTCGAGGGACCCGCCAGGATCAGCAAGCGGGCTGTGCCACACGGGACCGCGCGCGGCGCGGCTTGGGCTTCTTGGCGCCTTCGTCGTTGCCCCCCAACAGCGCGCGTAGGAACTGCCCGGTGTAGGAGTGCCCAACCTTTGCCACCTCCTCCGGCGTACCGCGGGCGACGATCTCGCCGCCGGCGTCCCCGCCCTCAGGACCGAGGTCTATGATGTAGTCGGCGCACTTGATGACATCGAGGTTGTGCTCGATGACGATGACCGTATTGCCGGCGTCCACCAGGCGGTTGAGCACCTCCAGCAGCTTCTCGATGTCGGCGAAATGAAGCCCGGTGGTGGGCTCGTCGAGGAGATAGAGGGTTCTGCCGGTGGCGCGGCGCGACAGTTCCGCCGCCAGCTTGACGCGCTGCGCCTCGCCGCCGGAGAGCGTGGTTGCGGGCTGGCCGAGGCGGATGTAGTCGAGGCCGACATCGTGGATGGTTTCCAGCTTGCGATGAATCGCCGGGATATTGCGGAAGAACTCGAGCGCCTCGGCGACGGTCATCTCCAGCACCTCGGCGATGCTGCGGCCCTTGTAGCGCACCTGCAGCGTCTCGCGGTTGTAGCGAGAGCCGCCGCACTCCTCGCACGGGACATAGACGTCGGGCAGGAAGACCATCTCGATCTTGAGGATGCCGTCGCCGTGGCAGGCCTCGCAGCGCCCGCCCTTGACATTGAAGCTGAAGCGGCCGGGGCGGTACCCGCGCGCGCGCGCCTCCGGGGTCTGGGCGAAGAGCTCGCGGATGGCGGTGAAGGTGCCGATGTAGGTCGCGGGATTGCTGCGCGGAGAGCGGCCGATGGGCGACTGGTCTATGTCAATCACCTTGTCCAACACGCGCATGTTCTCGATGCGGTCGTGCTTGCCCCACGAGGTGCGCGCCCCCTGCAGCGCGTGCGCCAGCCGCCGGTAGAGGATGTCCTCCATGACCGTGCTCTTGCCGGAGCCGCTGACGCCGCTGAGACACACGAACACGCCCAGCGGGATCGGGATGTCCACGCCCTTGAGGTTGTGCTCGCGGGCGTTGCGGATGACCAGCCAGGAGCTGTCGGCGCCGAGTGGCGCGCGGGGCGCGCGGCGGCGGCTGGGCATGGGGATGCGGCGCTCGCCGCTGAGGTACTTGCCGGTGACCGAAGCGCGCTGCTTGACCAGGTCCCGCACCTTGCCGGTGGCGACCACTTCGCCGCCGCGCTCGCCGGCGCCGGGGCCGATGTCAATGATGTAGTCGGCGCTGCGAATGGTGGCCTCGTCGTGCTCGACGACGAGGATGGTGTTGCCGAGGTCGCGTAGCGCTTCGAGGGTGGCGAGCAGGCGGCGGTTGTCGCGCTGGTGGAGGCCGACGCTGGGTTCGTCCAGGATATAGAGCACGCCGGTGAGGCCGGAGCCGATCTGGGTAGCGAGGCGGATGCGCTGCGCCTCGCCTCCGGCCAGGGTCGCCGCCGTGCGGTCGAGAGTCAGGTAGTCCAGCCCGACGTTGAGCAGGAAATCGAGGCGGGCGCGGATCTCCTTGAGCACCTGGCGCGCGATGAGCTGCTGACGCTGGTCGAGGGCGAGCTGGGCGAAGAACTCGGCGGCGGCGCGCACCGACAGCACGGCGACGTCGGCGATGTTGCTGCCATTGATGCGCACCGCGAGGCTCTCCGGCTTGAGGCGGGCGCCGCCGCAGGCGGGGCACGGCTGGATGCTCATGTAGTTCTCCAGCTCGCTGCGGCGGTAGTCGGAATCGGTTTGCTCGTAGTCCTGCATCAGGTGGTAGAGCAGGCCCCGGAACGCCGTATCGTACACGCGCGGGCGACCGCCGCGGCCGCGGAAACGCACGCGCACGCGCTCGCCGGTGCCCTCCAGCAGCTTGTCGAGCTTGGCCTTGGAGATGCGGCTCAGCGGTGTCTGCGGGTCAATGCCGTACGCCTGCGCGGCCGCCCGCAGCAGCGAACTGAAATAGCGCGAGACGTCGCTCGCCCAAGGCAGCACCGCTCCCTCAGCCAGGCTCAGGGAGCGGTCGGGGATGATCAGGTCCTGGTCGAACTCGCGGCGCGTCCCCAGGCCGGTGCAGGCGGGGCAAGCGCCGTAGGGGCTATTGAAGCTGAACATGCGCGGCTCCAGCTCGGGGAAGCTGCGGTCGCAGCGCAGGCACGCCCCGTGCTCGCTGAAGTCAATCTGCTCGCCGTCAACCACTTGCACCGCGGCGACGCCGCCGCCGATCTTGAGCGCGGTCGCCATCGAGTCGGTCAGGCGCTGGCGCAAGCCGGGGCGCACCACCAGCCGGTCCACCACCACCTCGATCGTGTGCTGCTTGTAGCGCGCGAGCTTGATGTCCTCCGACAGCTCGCGCACTTCGCCGTCCACCCGCACGCGCACGAAGCCCTGCTTGGCGATGTCGTCGAGCACCGCGCGGTACTCGCCCTTGCGCCCGCGCACCACCGGCCCCAGCAGCAGGAGGCGCGTGCCCTCGGGCAGCGTCTCCACCGCGTCCACGATCTGCGCCAGCGACTGGCGGGCGATCTTCTGCCCGCACTGCGGGCAGTGGGGGGTGCCGATGCGCGCGAACAGCAGGCGCAGGTGGTCGTAGATCTCGGTCACCGTTCCCACCGTCGAGCGTGGGTTGTGGGTCGCCGATTTCTGGTCAATCGAAACCGCCGGCGACAGCCCGTCAATGGTATCCACGTCGGGCTTGTCCATCTGTCCCAGGAACTGGCGGGCGTAGGAGGACAGGCTCTCGACGTAGCGGCGCTGCCCCTCGGCGTAGATGGTATCGAACGCGAGCGAGGATTTCCCCGAGCCCGACAAGCCGGTGATGACCACCAGCTTATGGCGGGGGATCTCGACGGTGATGTTCTTCAGGTTATGCTGCCGCGCCCCGCGGACGATGATCTTGTCGAGCGACATTCTCGCACCCAGCCGTCGTGGCTACGCACATGCTAGCGCGTCCACAAGTGGCTTGAATTCGCTGCAGGCCCTGTACCTTTCGATATCAAACGTAGTCGGGCACCGGGCGCGCATTTCCACCCCATGAGGTAAGAAGGACTCGAACAGGGTCTGGGGCCTTCTGAGCTCAAGTATCTGCTGGGCCTCCGTGGGATACATATGACGGCCCCTAAGCCGCTTGGCACCGCCGGCCATTGGGTAGTCGGTGCCGTAACAGACGAACCGATCGGGCAGAATCATGCCGAAGTTCGGGCGTTGGTGAAGCTCAACGCTGGCGACGGCCTGTTGCAACCATTGCGCTATCTTCGCCGACCTGTTTGCGGTCGTGACCGCAAAGACAACGCCCAGTGGGCGATTGTCGCCAAAGCCGGTCTTGTCCCTGTCCTCCGCGTATTCACCTTGGTAGGCTTCCATAGACCGAACGCGCCTTATCTTCCCGACGTCTTCTCTCATGCCCTTTTCAGTGAGGGTCGTCTTGACCTCGATAACTGCCAAGACGCCCTCGATGGGGAAAAAGCCAACCATCGGGAACGGACCGGATTTCCGTGGGTCATAGATTACCACATCGCATTCGCGGCTGAACTTTGCGGCGCCGAAGGACGTTATTGCGCGACCTGAGGATATCTCGTACTGCTCGGGGACGAGACCGCGCAAGTAGTGACGCACGGCCGCCTCGATAGCCGACCCCTTGAGGTTACTACCAACGTCTTGGGGCGGCGTTATGTCACGGAGCGCCTGACAAAGCTGTGTGAGTTCGTTGAACTCAATAGCCATTCTTGCTCCTGTTACCGGACCCCTCGGTGCGCAGTCACGTCCGATCCAGCAATTGGAACAACTGGCCCGCGAGGTCGGGGCTGAGGCCCTTGAGTATTCTGAGTTCGTCGTGTGCCGCTCTGCGGCAATCTACTTTCGTCGCGGGGTTGTTCCAGTAGTCCATCAGTCCCAGGTAGCTCAGCGCCAGGTGGAAGTGGGCCTCAGCGAAGTCCGGCTTGAGACGAATGGCTTCCTTGAAGGCGTCTACGGCTTTCTCACGTGCGCGCAGGCGCGCGTAGACCACGCCCAGCCAGAAGTGTGCATCAGCAAAGCCCGGCCCTAGGCGAATAGCTTGCTTGAAGGCGCGCACCGCGTCGTGCCAGAGGCCCAGAGAATGAAGACAACAGCCGGCCTGTAACCAAGCGTCAAGATATTCGGGGCGCTCTTCCAGGGCTCTGCGAAAGAGCGCCAGCGCCTGCTCGAGCTGGCCCCGTGCTCGGGGTGCGTTGTAGTTTTCCGGCAACGCCGCCAGGCCCTGCTGGTACAGCGATTGGGCGCTTCCGGCGAGCGATGGAGGCGCGACTCTTGCGGGCGGCTTACGGGCTGCTTTCGTCAGTGGTGCTACGCGACCGATGTCCTTCAGTCTCGGCTTCACGTCGTTGATGGGAACGGCGAAGTTGAGGTTTTGCCCCTCCGTCATGTGAAAGGTGGCAACGCCAATGACCTCTCCCCGCAGATTCATCACAGGCCCGCCGCTGCTTCCAGGTGAGATCGGAGCCGTGATCTGCAAGCGCCGGCCGCCTTCAGGAGCCTCACGAACCGCGCTAACCATACCCTCCGAGGCCGTCTGCTCAAGGCCAAGAGGCGCCCCAAGGGTCAGCACGCCGTCTCCCTGCCGAACCTGGTCCGAGTCGCCCAGTGGCGCGGTTGGCAGATCCTTGCCCTCCACCTTGAGCACCGCGAAATCCGCCTCGGTGTCCCGGGCCAGAAGTCCCTCCACCTCGAAATACGCGCCAATTGGGAGCGTCACCCGCGCAGCCGCGGCTCCGGCGATAACGTGGCACGCCGTGACCACCATCCCGTCGGGGGCGACGATCACGCCGCTTCCCTGGGTTGTCTGCTCGCCTTTCTCGTTGAAGCAGACCACCGTTACCACGGCCGGGCTTACTTGCGACAGCGCATCCCTTGTGTGCATGCACCCCTCCGTGCTCGGCTTCCTTGCGGCCTCACTACTATCTTATCCGATGCCATGAGGGTTCCGTCATGATCCGCAGATTGCGCCGCGCAGGGAGCTCAGCGGCACAGCGTGCTGTGCCGAATCGGGAGGGCGCGGCATGCCGCGCCCCACAATCTGCGAAATCCGCGCAACCCGCGGATGGTCCTCTATCTCTGCTTGCGCCCGCGGGCGCCGCGGCCGGCACGCGCTGCGACCGGCTTGCCCGCCACCGCGCGCCGCCCCCGCAGCGCGACGATCTGGTCGCGGATGTGCGCCGCCTCCTCGAAGCGCAGCTCCGCCGCCGCCGCGCGCATGTCCGCTTCGAGATCGGCGATGATGTGCGGGAGCTGCGCCTCCGGCCGCCCCTCGCCCGCGTAGTAGAGCGCCGGTTCCTCCGCCGCGCGCTCCGCCGCCGCCAGCAGCTCGCGGATCTCCTTGCGGATGCCCTCGGGGGTGATGTTGTGCTCGCGGTTGTACGCGATCTGCATTTCGCGGCGGCGGTTGGTTTCGTCAATCGCGCGGCGCATGGAGTCGGTGATGTCGTCGGCGTACATGATGACCCGCCCCCAGACGTGGCGGGCGGCGCGGCCGATGGTCTGAATCAGGCTGGATTCCGAGCGCAGGAACCCCTCCTTGTCGGCGTCGAGGATGGCCACCAGCGACACCTCCGGCAGGTCCAGCCCCTCGCGCAGCAGGTTCACGCCCACGACGACGTCGTAAACCCCCAGCCGCAGGTCGCGCAGGATCTCGCTGCGCACCAGGGTCTCGATCTCCGAGTGCAGGTAGTGCACCTTGAGCCCCAGCTCCGCCAGGTACTCGGTCAGATCCTCCGCCATCTTCTTGGTCAGCGCCGTCACCAGCACGCGCTCGCCGCGCGCCGCGCGCGCATTGATCTCGGCGATGAAGTCGTCCACCTGCCCCCGCGTCGGGCGCACCTCCAGCTCGGGGTCCACCAGCCCCGTGGGGCGGATGACCTGCTCCACCACCTGCGCGCTGATTCCCAGCTCGTGAGGCCTGGGGGTGGCGGAGGTGAAGATGGTCTGCCCGTGGAGCTGCTCGAACTCGTCGAAGGTCAGCGGGCGATTATCGAAGGCCGACGGCAGGCGGAAGCCGTGCTCGACCAGGCTCAGCTTGCGCGAGCGGTCGCCCTCGTACATGCCGCGCAGCTGCGGCACCGTCTGGTGTGACTCGTCGAGCACCAGCAGGAAATCGTCGGGGAAATAGTGGAGCAGGGTGTAAGGGGGCGTGCCGGGAGCGCGGCCGTCGAGGTGGCGGGAGTAGTTCTCGATGCCGTTGCAGTAGCCGATCTCGCGGATCATCTCCAGGTCGTAGCGGGTGCGTTGCTCCAGCCGCTGCGCCTCCAGCAGCTTGTCGTGTTGGCGGAAGTAAGCGAGGCGCTCCTGGAGCTCGTCCTCGATGGCGGCCAGCGCCCGCTCCAGCTTGTCCCACGGAGAGACGTAGTGGGAGGCGGGGAAGATGACGGCGCGCTCCCGGTCCTCGACCACCTCGCCGGTGAGGGGGCTGATGACCGTGATGCGCTCGACCTCGTCGCCGAAGAGCTCGATGCGGGTGATGAGCTCCTTGTCCACCGAGTGCACCTCGAGCACGTCACCGCGCACGCGGAACTTGCCGCGGGTGAGGTTGACGTCGTTGCGCACGAACTGCATGTCCACCAGGCGACGCAGCATGGCGTCGCGGTCGTGGGCCTGGCCGCGCTCGACGGTCAGGGTGATGCGCTCGTAGTCCTCGGGCGAGCCCAGGCCGTAGATCGCCGACACGCTGGCGACGATGATGACGTCGCGGCGCTCGAACAGCGCCTGGGTGGCGGCGTGGCGCAGGCGGTCAATCTCCTCGTTGATGGAGGCGTCCTTCTCGATGTAGGTGTCCGACTGCGGCAGGTAGGCCTCGGGCTGATAGTAATCGTAGTAGCTGACGAAGTACTCGACGGCATTGGCGGGGAAGAACTCGCGCAGCTCGGTGCACAGCTGGGCGGCCAGGGTCTTGTTATGAGCGATGAGCAAGGTCGGCCGCTGCACTTGGGCGATGACGTTGGCGACGGTGAAGGTCTTGCCCGAGCCGGTGACGCCCATCAGGGTCTGGTAGGCGTCGCCGCGGCCCAGCCCCTCCACCAGCCGGGCGATGGCCTGGGGCTGGTCGCCGCTAGGCTCGAAGTCGGAACGGAGATCGAACTGCTTGCTCATCGCCGGGCGCGGTCCTCGACTAATTATAGCAGGAACGCGGGGGCCCGGGGAGCAACCGGCGTGCAGCGGCCGGGGCGAACTTCGATGTGGTGGCGATGGCCGCCTCCGCCGGCGGGCAGAACGGTGATGGCTGCCGGCCGCGGTCGTCCACTGGCGGGATCACAAACCCAGGGGAGCGAGCTCGATCCAGACCGTCTTGCCGCCGCCGTAGCCGTACCCGTAGCTGCCCGAGCCGTAGTTGCCGGTCGGCGAGTAGCACAGCAGCAGCTCGTACGGGCCGAGCGCGCGGCCGACGGCGACGCGCGAGTTGAGCGATTCGGAGGTGCTGAATCGCGCGTAGCTGCCGCGCAGGTCGAGGCGCCAGGGGAACTGGCCTTGGCGTTCCGGCAGCGGGAGCCGATAGCTGATGCTGCCGGAAGCGAACACGCTGTCGCGGTCGAGGTCGTAGCTGCCGTATCCGGAGGCGCTCCACAGCAGGCCTTGGCTGAGGTAGGCGTTGAGGCTGATCTGCTGGCGCCCGTAGGAGTCGTAGTAGCCGCCGCGCGAGAGGTTGTAGTTGTAGGACAGCGACATGCTGCCGAGGCCGCCCAGCACCTGGCGCAGCACCGCCCGCGCGTCGAAGGTGCTGCGCAGCCCGCCGATCTGCGCCCATTGGTACTGCTGCGCGAGGTCGAGGGTCGCGGAGGTGCGCTTGCTCATCTCCCACGCCGGCGGCGCGAGACCCACCCCGGCGCCCGCGCAGATGCCCCCGCCGTAGCTCGTCTGGCCGCCGCCGTAGCCTAAGTTGCCGGTCACGTCGTAGCCGACGCCGCTGTGGCCGAGCTCGCGATTCCGCCAGCGCATGTTGGCGTCCAGCGACCAGTTGGCGGAGCCGCCGAAGGAGTTGCTGAGCGCGATGACATCGAGGTCGGCGTCCGACAGGCGGCGCGAGTAGAGGGCGCGGGCGGTAAGGGACCCGGGGTAATCGGGGCTGAAGCGATAGTAGTTGACGGCCATGCTGGCCCTGCCGGCAGCGCCGAGATCGAGGCGGTGATCGAGGCGCACGCTGCGCGTGCTCTCGGTGACGTCGTCAACCGTGAGCGTCCCCGTGGAGCGGGGTCCCAGGCGATATTGCTCCTGCGCCCCGAGTGACCAGCCGGTGCCGCCGTAGCCATAGCTGCCGCTGGCGCGGTGGCGCAGATGGAGCGACCCCGCGTGGCTGCGGTCGGCCGCGTAATAGAAAGGCAGATCCAGGTTCACCCCTCCGTTGGAGCTGAAGCTGAGGACCTGGTTGAGCAGGCTGCGCTGGCCGCTCAGGGGAGCAACGTAGTAGGGGAGCGACACAATGCGCCGGTTGCCGACATAGACGGTGGCGTCGGTGAACTGGATGCGTTCGCGGGGGAAGACGATCGCATCGCGGGCGACGATCCAGGTGCTGGTGTCGCCGGTATCGAGGGGGGTGAAATCGGCGCCGGAGGACGCGTCCTGGGTGGTGGATTCGAGATCGTCGGCCTGGAAGGAGATGCGCTCCACCGTGTCGCGCGCCCGCAGTATGCTGCCGCGTCCGCTCGACACCCGGTAGAACAGGCGGTCGCCCTCGATGATCGCGTCGCCGCCGCACACGCGCACGTCGTGCTGTGCCCGCAGCACCCCGCGGCCCACTTCGTACTGGATATTGCCCGCTTCGACCACCAGCTTGCCCTGTTCGGCGCGGGCGCTGTCAGCGGCGGTGATGCAGTCGTAGTCGGCGCTGTAGGCGACGTAGCCGGCGGCGATCCTGATCATCGGCGCGTCGGTGGTCTGGGCCCGGGGCGCGCTCCCCCGGAACTCGACGACGACGGCCTCCCGCTGCCCCGCGACCACTACCGACACCTCGGCGGTGCCCGGGGTGGCGCTGCGCAACTCGGTGCGGACGATGCCCGCGGAGGTCATGGCGGTCTGGGGCTCAACCGTGCCCAGGGTGGTGACGAAGGCAACCTCGGTGCCGTCGGGGGCGGGGGCGCCGAGGTCATCGCTGACGCTGACGGTGACGGCGCAGGGGTCGCTGCCGGCGGACAGCCGCGGCGGCTGCGCCCGGACGTCAATGCGGTAGCCGGCGCCCATGGCGGCCGGCGCCAGCGCCGCCAGCACTACCGCCCACAGGTATGGGACTGCCCTGCTCATTGGCATCGTCAGGCAGCCGCGCCACGAAACGATGCGGCCAGCCTACTGCGGCATCGCCCAGTAGTCCTGCCTGCCGTTGGGATATTGGTAGTCGTAATCGCGCTCCTGGAAACCAAGCACCCATGGATCCTGGCCCAGCGCCCAGAAGCTGATGGGCGGGGTGTGTGCAGGCGGTCCCACCTTGAGCCGGGCCTGATAGCCGGGATCCGGCCACCCCGTGAGTGGATCTATCGGCGTGAACTGCCAGCCGGCCTTTTCCACCGTGACATCGTAGATGTCAGCGGGCATCGCGGTCTGGTAGTAGTACCCGTTGGAGCGGGTGGAGGTGTGGAAGACACGGCCGCTGGCGCGCCCGGAAAGCGTCACCCGGGCGTTCGGCACGGGGCGGTCCCACAGGGTGCGCGCCAGACCGCTGGCGGAGTAGGTGGGCGCCGGGGAATCGCCCCAGAAATAGAAGGCGGCGGTGGTAACGGGCCCGAACCAGCTGACGACCGGCAGCTGTCCCTCCACATGATCCTCGTTGACCGCCACCTCAAAGGTGTATCCGCGCTTGCTCACGGTAATATAGTAGTAACCTTCGCGGAAGACCTGCACCGTTTGCCCGTTCTCGACGTACTGGCCGCCCAGGCGGGCGAAGCCCTGGGAGTTGGTCTGGCGGGTCTGCACCACGCGCCAATCGCCGTCCGAGCGCCAGACCGTGACCGTGGCGCTGGCGATGGGGCTCTTGTTGGGGTAGAGCGCGTAAACGTCAATCGTGCTGTAGATGAGGGGGCTCAGCCAGAAGTTCTGGCTGGCGCTCTCGCGGTTGGGCAGCTCGAGCTCGCGATAGGGAGGGGTAATCCAGCGGTCCGGCGCCACGGTAGGTTCGATGTAGTAGTAGCCGGGGTCCAGTTGCGGGACCGTGTAGTGCCCGCCGGCATCGGTGACCGCCGCATAGGTGGCAGCAATCCTACCGGCACTTTCCCGGTACACGTCCAGCTCAACCCCGGGCACCCCGCGGCCGGCGCTGTCCCAGACGTAGCCCGCGATCTGGTAGCGCACCGCCACCGACGCCACGAAGTCAACGCCGGTCACGTCGTGGTTCACCACGTCCACGCGGCGCTCCGCCGGCGTGAACTCGTGGAAGCGCTTGCTGGGGGTGATGCGGTAGCGCCCTGGGAGCAGGTTGGTGATACGGTAGGTGCCGTCGGCGCGGGTGCTGCCGGTGACGCGGCGGCCGGGCGAGGTGGCGATGCCTTCGACGCTGATGGCGGCGTCGCCCACGGGCCGACCGGTGACATCGGCGATGCGGCCGCTGATGCTGTAGGTGGTGGCGGTGGTGCCGGTCATGACCAGGGCGTACGGCTGGGGCGAGTATGGCAAGTTATACCCCGAGACCTTGACATAGTAGGTGCCCACCAGCGGCCTCGAGAAGTCGAGTCGCTCCACGTTGTTGATGCGGTCGGAGGCGGGCACCGTGCCGAAGTTGCCGCGGTATATGCTACCCCGGGGATCAACCACCGTCAAATCAAGGTCATTGACCAGCGCCGATGACGTGTAAGGCGCAGCAGGGGCATCGGTCCACACCAGGGTCACCGCCAGCGGCACGCTTGCGCTGGTGACCACCAGCGGGTGGATATCCACCGCCCCGGTGTCGGTGATCATGCCGTAATCGTGGAAGATGAGGCTCGCGCCGGCGTGGGCCCGCTGCGGGAAGAGCGAGTTGCCGATGTCGGGCCGCCCCCACCCCTGGGCGCCGTCGGGACGAGCGTGGATCTCTTGCTTCGACCCCGTTCCATACTGCCCCGGGGCGAGGTCGCGGGCGCCGTTGATGAGGGTGGCCTTGACCAGGGCGCCGGTGGGGCTGCTGTGGCCGCGCACCTTCTCGTAGTACTCGCGCACCAGCGCCGCCGTGCCGGCGGTGAGCGGGGTCGCCATGCTGGTGCCGCCCGAATAGAGATACCAGTCGTTGTAGATGCCCCACAGCTCTTCGACCCCGCTGTGATGGCCCAGCTTGCCTCGCGAGTAACAGGAGATGATGTTGGTGCCCGGAGCCACCACGTCGGGCTTGATGCGGCCGTCGGTGCACGGGCCGCGGCTGCTGAACGCGGCCATGCCGGAGGGATTGTCGGAGATGTAATCGGAGGCGATGGGATCGGCGAAGTAGCCGAAGATGTCCCACGTATAATCCGCGAGCCCGCCCCACCCGGAGTTCGGCGGGCGATAGCTCTCGCTCGCGCCGACGCTGATGCAGTTCTTGGCGGTGGCGGGCTGGCCGATGCTGGTGGCGTCGATGATCCCGTCGCCGTCCTCGTCATACCCGTCGTTGCCGGCGGCGAAGAGGATGGTCATATCAGGATGACGCCACAGGTAGTCATCCACCATGAACGATTCGTAGGTGTAGCTGCCGAAGTAGTAGGAGGCGCCCCAGCTATTGGTGTGGATGCGCGCCCCGGCCTGGTAGGCCTGGCCGAAGAGCTGCCCGAAGTCGTCGGGGAGGCCCGATAGGAAACCGGCGGCGTCCATCACCGACTGGAAGACCAGGCCCGCCTCCGGCGCCATCCCGGCGAAGGAACCGGTGTAGTAGTGTGTCGGGGCACTGGAACCGGACATCGTGCCGTTACCCAGCACCGAGCCGGCAACATGGGTGCCGTGACCACCTTCCGCCACCGGCGGCGTCGTGCTGTCGCTCCAATCACCAGTGCGGCCGCGGGCGAAAGCCTGCACCAGCCGCGGCTGCCCGGCAGCGTTCAGAAAGTCGGGGTGGAGATTGGCGGCGTTCCCGGTATCGAGCCCGGTGTCGGCGATCCCCACGATCTGGCCGCCGCCAAACAATCCGTAGTCCTGCCAGACGTCCACCCCCCACGGCAGGCCCGCGACATTGCTGACGTTGAGATAGCGCTGGCCCTGGTCGTTGCGCAGCTCCGGCATCCGGTACTCCTGGATCCACTGCACCTCGGGCAGCGCCGCCAGGTCGAGCACGGCGGCCGCGGGTGTGCGCACCAGCACCGATGGGGTCGGCTCCCAGGCGCCGCCCAGGCGCCACAACTTGCGCTGCCGAATGAAGCTGTTCACGCGGTCCAGCGTCTCTCCCGGGAACAGCTTGACGACCACCGTGAGGCCGCGCTTGGGGTTGCTCACCAGGGAGCCCCGGTACTTCCAGCGCGCGGGAAACGGGCTCACCCACCGCACGACCGGCAGCGCAGCGACGCGCGAGGCTTCGGCCGCGGTCATGCGCGCGGCGAACGCGTTGCGCGGCACGTAGTCAACAAACACCGCCCCCAGATCGGCTGCCTGGCGTTTCCACGCCCAGCGCACCGGCCCTTGGAACTGCACCACGTAGTAGCCGCGGTCGGGGGAAATGGTGGAGCCGAGGGTGGTCGCGGCCGCCTGGCGCGCCTGCACAACCGCGGCCGGCTCGGCGCACTTCGGATCGAACTGATCCTCGCCGGCCAGGATCGGCATGTAGAGCTCCGCCCAAGCGGACGTCGCCGCCATGCCCAACGCAAGCACCAGCGCCACCGCCGTACCCCGAGCACAAGCCTTCATCTCCGCGCCCTCCCTCGTTCTCGCACGCTATCCCCCAGTGCGCAAGCCGGGACCTGTCCCGCGGGAGAGGTCCCGGCTATGTCATCTCATGCGGGCTCCCGCTGCCCGTGCGCGCCGATCGGCGCTACCTCAGTCGTTGACAGCGCATCATTGAACGCTGATCGCAATCCGCTGCGGGTTGGGCGTCGCCAGATAGGTGATCGTGCCCGGCGTCGGCGTGAGCAGGCCAATCTGGCTCCCGTATGGGCTGTCAATCGCGTTCAGGCCGTCGGTCTTCACGATCACGTCCACCCAGATCGTGGTGTCTGCCGCCACGGCAATCGGCAGCGGTTCGGCGCCGATGGCGGGCGGATTGACCGAATGCACGCGGAAGGTGGCGTACTGGAACGGATAGACCTTCGCCCCCGCGTCTGGGGCGTTACTGATGTAGATGGTTCCCTGCTGAGTTCCGGCGTTGTGTATCGAGAACGCGTTGGCTATCAACTGCAGACCGGGACCGATCGGGTAGGTCTGGGTCAGCACCGCATTGGTGTCGGGGTAGTTAATCTCGAAGCGCACGCCGCCGCCCGGCGGCGGGTTGACGGTCATCCCGAGCGTCCCTTGCGCATCGGAGCCCGGCCCGCCCTGCGGCGAGCCGGCGAAGATGGTAAAGGTGCCGGCCTCGGCTTCGTCCAGCAACTGGACCGACAGCAACGTGGTCGCCGTGCCGCCAACGGTGAAGGCGGGATTGGACTGGAAGCTCACGGTGGCGTCGGTGACGTTGGTCGGGCTCTGTATCGAGAAATAGACCGGGGTGTTGTCCTGCACCGCGTTGCCGAACTTGTCGGTGAGGGTGGCGGTGATGACCCAGGGGCCGCCCGGCAACTGCAGCGGGCCGCCGCTCACCGAGACCAGCGCGATGCTCCCGGCGGGCCCGCCCGCGCCCACGTATTGCCCGATCGAGAACGACGAATAGGTGTCAATTATCGTCGGCACTGTAGCCTTCACCGCCATGTAAGCCGTGCTTCCCAAGTTGGGGAACGCCTGGGGGGTGAAATCGGCGGAGGTGCCGCAGATGTGGATTCCTCCGGGCGACACTCCCATTTCGGTGGC